>Ga0209096_1002429_pt1 | contig 18081 bp, 15 predicted proteins | sample AD_UKC034_MetaG_FD_184407 | JGI IMG/M metagenome (GOLD analysis project Ga0209096, IMG submission 184407) | Active sludge microbial communities of municipal wastewater-treating anaerobic digesters from USA - AD_UKC034_MetaG (SPAdes) (version 2) | ecosystem: Engineered > Bioreactor > Anaerobic >... | reverse complement strand
ATTCCAAAAGCCCTTCAAGACTGGATATCCGGTCACAGACCCTCAACCTGACCACTTTGTTTCCGGGGCATGAAGGGGATTATGTGATTCAACTATTCGATTCCCTGGAACTGATCGATGAAAGGATTGTGAGCATCGCTCCCGCTACGGCCCGTTATATTGCGGTGACCGGCCGATCCAGCCGCCATGACCTCGGTCCGGAAATGGTGGAAATCCCTGCGGATACCTTTACCTTTTATTCCAGCCACGGCGATGACTTCATTCCTTATCCATCCTGGTCCGAAGGCGGTCATCATGCCATGCCTTCTTTCCATATGGATCGTCATCCCGTCACCAATAAGGAGTTTGAGACCTTCCTGGTTAAATCAAAATACAAACCCCGGTACAAGAGTAATTTTTTGAAACATTGGGAAAACGGGAAATTGCCCAAGGGCCTGGAAAACCATCCGGTGGTTTACGTATCCCGGGAAGATATCCAGGCTTATTGTGCCTGGGCGGGCAAGCGCCTTCCCACAGAGATCGAATGGCAATACGCAGCCCAGACTTCTAAAAGAAATCCATGGCCCTGGGGTGAAGAGGCCGGCATTCAAGGCGTGAAATCGGAGATCATCACCGGGACCCTTACCCATACCACTTTCACCGGTTTCGACTCCACGCTGGCCAATCCGGGCAATGGAAAGCTTGATCCGGTAGGCTCTTATCCCAAGGGAGAGAATCCCTTTGGGCTCACCGACCTCGTGGGTTCAGTCTGGCAGATGACCGCCGACCATTACCGCAGCGGTTCCTACGAATACCTCATACTCAAAGGCGGCAGTTATTACAAACCCACCGCTTCCTGGTGGTATGTACAGGGTGGCCCACAGGCCCTTGCCTGGAAACAAATGCTGTTGTTGGTCGACCAGGGATTTGAAAGGAAGGGGACGGTTGGGTTCAGGTGTGTGAGGGACAAGGAGTAAAGGAGGAAAGGTAGAGGGTGAAGGGCGAAGGGCGAAGGGTGAAGGGTGAAAAATTACAATGGTAGGAACATTAATCGCGGGCTAACCTTGGCTTCATTTACACTTAACCTGGCAACCGTAGTTTCGCAGCAGCAAGAGCAAATCGGTTGGGATTAAAACATTTCGGAAGCCCGGTGGACGGAAGCAATCCGGTTCCGCAAAACGAAATCGGTTTCGTAAATATATAATCCGGCCCGGATGCCAGAAACCAAAAATTGTTTCACTTTAGCCCCTGTAGTCATTTAACCTAACTCAATTTCAATCATGATGAAGATCCTCTTCCTGAATCTGCATTTTATTAAGTATATCAAAAACAGCCTGATCCGGGGCATCTGTTTATTATGGATTTTTATGCCCGGAAGGGCCTGGGCCCATGCTGCCCTGCCTTCTGAAACAGATGTCCTGGCGTGGGTGGTCAAAGGGAGGGTGACCGATGCGAATACCTCGGAACCCCTGATCGGTTGTACCGTGCAGATCAAAGGAAGCGGCCAGGGCGTAGTCACTGATTTTAACGGGGATTACAGCATTGATGTCCAGGACCAAAATGCCGTGCTGGTATTCAACTATATCGGGTATCAGGAAATAGAGGAGCCGGTGAATGGGAGGACGGAGATTAATATCACCATGTCCCAATCCGTTTCGGAATTGTCCCAGGTCGTGGTCATTGGGTATGGGAGCGCGACGAAAAAAGACATGACCGGCGCGGTAAAGTCTTTAAAGGCCGCTGAATTTAATAAAGGGATCATCAATTCACCGGAGCAATTGCTTCAGGGCAAGGTGGCAGGTGTAAATGTCACCTCGGCCAGCGGGGAGCCCGGCAGCATACAAAGCATCACCATCCGGGGGCCTGGCGGGGTTCGTTCCGGGAGCACGCCTTTGTTCGTAGTCGACGGGGTAGCCTTGGACAATTCCTCCACCGGAGGAGCGACCAATCCGCTCAATTTTCTCAATCCCCAGGACATCGAATCCATTGATGTGCTCAAGGACGCCTCGGCGACCGCGATTTATGGAGCCCGCGGTGCCAATGGCGTAGTGCTGATCACCACCAAAAGGGGCAAAGCGGGGACTTCCATCCTCAACTATTCGGGTTCCGCCGGCCTCTCTACCATGGCCAATCCCCTTGAGGTCTTTTCCGCCGACCAATACCGTATTGAAGTGCCTAAAGTCGGAGGAGTATTGGAAGACCTGGGTGCCGATACCGACTGGCAAAAAGAAATAAGCCGCAGAGCGCTCACCCACAACCATAACCTTTCTTTATCCGGAGGAGCGGATAAACTGACTTATTACGGCTCCCTGGGCCTTCAGTCCCAGGAAGGCATCCTGAGAAAAAGCCAGCTAAACCGCTACACCGGCCGGATCAATATCAATCAGAAATTCCTGGACGACCGCCTCGACCTCGACCTCAACCTCAACGCAACCAACACGTTTAATTACCGTCCCCCGATCGGAGCGCTTATCGGAGGAGCCATTTCCGCCAATCCCACTTATCCGGCTTACGATGCCCAAGGCAATCCCTACCGGTATGCTGCCGGGACCAATCCGCTGATCACCCTCAACCTGGAAAAGGACGTGACCACGATCAACCGCGTTCTGGGAAATATTTCCCCCTCCCTTCGCATCACCAAAAATCTCCGGTACAAATTGAATTTCGGCATCGACAATTCCACCTCCGCGCGCGATATCCAGTCCCTCGCCAACGCGGTACCCCAACAGGACGGGCGTCTGGAAACCGTCAACATCTATAACCGGAACAAATTGATCGAAAATTATTTTACCTATACCCTGACCAAAACCGATTATAACCTGTCGGCCGTAGTGGGCCATTCCTACCAGAAGATCTTTTTACAGGGGAGGGCTACCAGCATCAACAAATTTCCCATCTCCAATATAGAACCTCAATACAATCCCGGCCTGGGTCAGGAACTGACCCTGGCTAATAACAAACCTACCGGCTATGCCATCGTCAACGAATTGCAGTCTTATTTTTCACGCGTCAACTTCCAGTTTCTGGACAAGTACCTGGTCACGGCAACGGTGAGGGCGGACGGTTCCTCGAAATTTGGGGAAAACAATAAATATGGGGTCTTCCCATCCTTTTCCGTCGGATGGCGATTGAATGAAGAGCCGTTCTTCGAGTCCCTGCCTTTCAGTGAATTTAAACTGAGAGCCGGATGGGGCCAGACCGGCAACCAGGAAATCCCGTCCAAAATCACTCAGCCTTTGTTCACCTCCCAGGTGTCCGCCTCAACGTCCTATCCCTTGGCCAATACCGGCCCATATCCTGCGGGTACCTCCTATTCCCGCCTGGCCAATCCCGACATCCAGTGGGAGGTATCCACCCAAACCGATATCGGACTTGATTTCGGTTTGTTCAACGGGGCTTTAGCCGGCGCCATTGATTATTTCAACAAAAAATCAGGCAAGATCCTGCTCGAAGTCATCCCGGCAGACCCCGTGCAACCTGCGGGCACGGTATGGACCAACGTGGCCGATATGACCGTGACCAACAGCGGCCTTGAACTGGACCTCCAATACCGGAAAACCCTCACGCGCGGATTGTCCTATTACCTCGGAGGCAATATCACTTTTATCCAAAACAATGTTGAAAATTCACCCTATACCGTGATTCCTTCCGGTTCGGCATCCGGTTCGGGCCTGACCTCGGCTACGATCAACGGATATGTCAACGGAAATCCTATCGGCACCTTTTTCCTCAAAGAATACATCGGGCTGGATGACAAGGGCCTGAGCCGATTCCGCGACGTGGACCAGGACGGGATCATTACGGACAAGGACCGGGTGGCCCTGGGCAGCGCCCTGCCCAAACAAATGTTCAACCTCAACGGTGGATTCAGCTGGAAAGCCTTTGACTTTTCAGCCAACCTCAACGGGGTGTCCGGAAATAAAGTATATGACAATACCGCCAATTCCAATTTTTACAAACTCCGCTTGTCGAAAGGGATCAATACCACGGCAGAAGCCATCGCGGAGCCCAAGGAGTCCATCAATAACTCCGCTCCCGTATCCTCGAGGTATCTCAAAGACGGATCTTTTGTCAGGCTCAACAACTTGTCCCTCGGATATCAGATCAATACCGAAAAACTTGGGATCCGGAAATGGGTATCGGCGCTGAGGGTCTCCCTTACCGGCGAAAACCTCCTGCTTTGGACCAAGTACGACGGATACGATCCCGAAGTCAATACGGACCGGAATATCAACGGAGTCAATTCTTATGGAATCGACTACCTGTCCTATCCCAAAGCCAAATCATTTATTTTCAGTTTAAATCTAACCTTATAATAAAAAACAAGACCCGTCATGAAAAAGAAACTTATAGCCTTGTTTTTTCTCAATTTTCTTTTCCTCACCTGGAGTTGCACCGACCTGGATGAAGAGATCCTGGATGAGACCAACGCCTCCGGCCTGACCGATAAACAAGCCGCTGACGGCATTTTGGCTCCCGTCTACGCCCGCTTGCCGGACGTATTCTTGCATACTGCCTATTTTGCCATCCAGGAAATCACCACGGACGAAGCCATTCTGCCCTACCGGGGCGGTACGGACTGGGGGGATAACGGGATCTACATTGAATTGCACAAGCATACCTATACCAGTACAAATGCCAATGTCCGGAATACTTGGAATGTAGTTCTGCAGGGCATTTCCCGGGCGATCACCGCGATCAATTCCCTTCCATCGCTCAATGATCCTTCGGTGAACACCTATATCGCCGAAGCCAGGGGGATGCGGGCATATTATTCCATGCTGACCCTCGATTTATTCGGCCTGGTGTTTGTGAAAGATGACCTGGGCGCCACTTCCAAAATCCTTCGGGGTACCGAAGCCTTCAATTACGTCAGAGATGAATTTCTGGCGGTGGAGCCCCAACTGGATCCCTCCGTTGGGCCCGGCCGTCTCAGTAAAGGAGCAGTCTGGGGATTGCTGGCAAGGCTCTACCTGAACGGGGCCGTTTACCGGGCCCCCTATTCGGCGACCTTTGCTTTTCCGCAGGAGGATATGGACAAGGTGATCGAATATTGCGATAAAATCATCGGTTCGAACCTCTACACCCTGTCGCGGGATTATTTTTCCATCTTCAATGATGAAAATCACACCAATAAGGAATTGATTTTTGCGGTGGACCAGAGGGCCGACCTCAACGGGCACAACCGTCTGGCTTATTTTTCCCTTTCCGGCGACCAGTTTCCCCTGCCGGCTTTCCCGGCGGCAAATGGTACGGATGGGCCGGGCATTACCTCTGATTTTTACCAGACCTGGGCCCAGGCTTATGCTCCGGCCGATCCTTCGGTGGACCCCCGCTTTTATCAGCAAAACCTGTCGATCTACAGCAATCCTGCCGATTCCTGTGTCGACGGAGCCAGTTTCCGGATCAACCGGGGTATCCTCCGGGGACAGCAGTATGGCCTGATCCGTAGAAATGGGGTTTTTCTGAAATGCGCCGATGGGAAATTTAAAGTCGGCCCGCTCTTTCACGATACCCGGAACAAACCCACCCTGGCTGTGGATTTCACCGAGAGAATCGATTTTACCGTGGAGGGCAGCAATTACAACACCGGCTACCGGGTGGAGAAATACGAATTCAGTAAAAAATCAGCCAGCGGCAGGAATTTCGGGGAAGCCGATATCGTCATCGTAAGGCTGGCGGATATTTATCTCATGCGGGCTGAGGCCAAACTTCGGAAAAGCGGGGACGCTGCGTCCGCCCTGGCCGACGTCAATACGGTCCGGGCATCCCGCAATCTGACCACTCCGCCTCCTGCCCTGACCTCCATGTCGCTGGACCTCTTATACCGCGAGCGGGGATTCGAGTTTTACTGGGAAATGCTGAGACGGACCGATATGATCCGCTTTGGAAAATACGAAGGGACCTGGACGGAAAAGGACAATACGGATAAAAACAAAAGGGTTTTCCCGATCCCGCAGACTGCCATTGACGGCGCCTCAAACATTCCGGGCTACCTCGTTCAGAACCCGGGTTATTGATGGTCCTGCCATTCTTTCCATAATGTGGATGCCCTGGGCTCCAGAACGGAAGGAACTACAATGGACTTAGGGGTGAAGGGCGGCTTGTTTTTATTCAGGCTTTCAAACAAAAGGCTTGCGGCCTTTTTTCCGATCTCATAGGCCGGCTGCCGGATCGTTGACAATCCGGGTTTAAGGAGGGAAGCCGTAGGCAGGTTTGAAAAGGCAAGGACTCGTAAGTCTTCAGGTATCCTTATTTCCAGGCTTTTGCATTCCAGGTAGGTGGCAATGGCCAGTTTTTCCACCGCGCCAATGATGCCGTCAGGCTGGTTTGCTGAGGTCAACAGTTTCTGAATAAGGATGCGGGCGGTATTGGGATCGGGACTGCAGTTGACGTAATGGTATGGGGTACCCGGCCGGAACTCGCGGACGGCTTTCGCTCCCCCGTCAAAGCGCTGTTTCATGATGTTCAGGCCGTCCCCGATGGAAAGAAAAGAAATATGAGTGCATCCATTCTCCAGCAGATGCTTCGAAGCCAGATAGCCCGCCTCAAAATCATCGGTAATGACCTTGTGGACCGGGACCTCATCCAATACGCGGTCAAAAAAGACCAGCGGTTTCCCGGACATGTTGTAGTCCAGGAGATGCCGGGCGGAGGCACTGCCCGTGGCGACGGAAATCAGGATGCCATCCACCCTGCCGTTGGACAATTCCCGGAGAATGGATTCCTCCAGCGCCTGGTCTTCATGGGTAAGGTAGATCAGCACATGGTAATCCGCCGAATGGGCGACAAATTCGATGCCGTTGATGGCCGTTGAAAAAAAGCTGTCTTCCACTTCGGGAACGACGATGGCTATGGTCCGGCTGTTTTTCCGGCGAAGGGAGCTGGCATAGGGATTGGGTGTAAAATGGTACTGCCGGGCAGCTTCCAGAACCCTTTGTTTGGTCTCGGCGCTGATCTCGTAGCTGTCTCTCAGCGCTTTGGAGACGGTCGAGGGAGCAAGACCAAGCTGCTCAGCCAGTTGTTTTATCGTGAGGAGGGCCATTTTGGGGCTTCGGAGATTGCAAGATTACGAACCAAAATCGGTTTAATCGAAAACGATTTCGCAGATTGACCTGTGAACCTGTGTTGCCCGGGAAGCCGGACTGAATATTTCCCCCGGGAAACCTTATTTTTGGCAATCAAGCATTTAGGTTATGGAAAAAAAATTCAGCTACGAAGAAATCAATCCCCTGAACAGCATTGAAGAATGGGAAGAAGACGTGCTGGTGCGTTATCCCGACCCGGAAAAAATCGCTACCTCAAAAGCGACGGAAGCCTACCGTAATTATGAAACCCCGGTTCGCGATACCGTACGGGAGTTTTACCGCTTGAACCATACTTATCAGACTTATGATTTTGTGGTGGGCAAAAAAAATGATTTCCTGAAATTTGACAAAAAGGAAATGCCGGTATGGGATGCTTTCCAGTTTCTCAACCAACTGGTGGACGATTCCGATCCGGATACCGACCTCGACCAGTTGCAGCATTTGCTTCAGACCTCGGAAGCCATTCGCCGGGACGGCCATCCGGACTGGATGGTGCTCACCGGTCTGATGCACGATATGGGCAAGGTCCTCTGCCTCTTTGGCGAGCCCCAGTGGGCGGTGGTCGGGGATACTTTCCCCGTTGGCTGCGCTTATTCCAACAAGGTGGTTTATCCCGAATATTTCTCTCTCAACCCGGATTATACCAACAACAACTACAACTCCACCCTCGGCGTTTATGAAAAAGGCTGCGGGCTCCGCAATGTACACATGTCCTGGGGTCATGACGAATACGTTTATCACATGATGAAGGATTACCTGCCGGAATCCGGCCTTTACATGCTGAGGTATCATTCGTTTTATGCCTGGCACCGGGAGGGGGAATACAGTTACCTCCTCGATGACCACGATCGCGAGATGCTCAAATGGGTCAAACTTTTTAATCCTTACGATTTGTACTCCAAGTCGCCCAGCCCGCCCAACTGGACGGAGCTGAGGCCTTATTATGAGGATTTGGTGGCGAAGTATTTGCCGGCGACGCTGAAGTTTTAAACAGGGATCAGGTAGCAGGGATCAGGGATCAGGGTGTCCTGGCGCTTCTTTGATATTTTTTTATTGCCTTGTCTTGATCTTTTGTCTCAGCAAGGTTGTAGTTACCGTTGAAGCATTGGCGGTGTGACGTTAGTCTGTGTTCCGTCCGCACAGTACCGATGCTGATTATAGATACAAATGCTCAATGTTTATTCTGTTGCACGGCGTTATTGGTCTGCCGAGTCCTAAGCCGAATAGTGAGCAAAACATGAGAATTTATTCGTCGCCCCGCCATATTTCCAATGCAATGGTGTGTGCAGTTACGTTTATTGACTTTTTTAGTTCCCTAAAATTTCCAACATCGTTCCATCAGGGTCATGTAGCAATACGACACGAAGCCCATTGGGTAGAGTCACTAATTTATAGTTTAAATTATTTTCTGTAATTCTCTTAATGTATGGATCAATATTCTTTACATTGAAAGTAAGGTATCCTAATCCAAGTTTTTCAAATCCATAATAGGGAAGTGCTTTGGCGTTGGTGGTATACATGTTGTTTTCCGTTTGATTTAGTTTATATTTTAATTCATACCCATTGCAGGCCAACGTAAGGATTACAAGGTCAAAAGCTCTTCCGCTATTTACACCAGCAGCTGCAGACATCTCCCTGGATGCATGCCATTCACCTAGCCGTTTCATCCCGAATACTTTTGTATAGAAGGCTAGAGATCTTGCAGTGTCAGAAACATTAACTCCAATTTCAACAAATTTTACACCGTTTTCATTTTCCCTATTACTTGAATTTTTAACGAACGTGCCTCCATAAAAGTCTCCAGTTGGTTCGCCATCTTTAAATATTGTTGCCTTAAAATCAAATTCTCCGGCTTTGATCCAGTGAAAAGAATAAATACGATGACAATTTGTGCAACCGTTAGGGTAGACGATTTTTATTGTCAGGTCATTGTTGTTGTCAAATTCGCCTACACCAATCCCAATGTTGTTATCCGTTGTATTGGAAATGTGATTGACACGTCCTGTTTCCTTATGATAAGTCCAAAGTAAGGTGGCCCAAGCTCCATTATCAAAATCCTCTTCCCACAAAATTGTATTTTCAGGGCTAACTGCCTTTGCAACAAAGGACCTGTTTGGATTTACATCTTCTTTGTAAACTGAATTAATTCTGCTTTTCCAAACATTGTCTTTTAACTTCCATTCACCTTCAAACAGTTTTAACTTGTCGTTACTTGCGATGGTATTTTGACCAACTAAGGTTGAACCTGGTAAAAACAACATAATGATTAATGCAATACTCTGAAACATCAAATTGATCTTTTTGTTGCCTAAAGGAATTTTCATAACGATAGATTTAGTTGTCCGATTAAATTGCACACAACGGTTTGCCGCTTTGCGTCTGCCTGTCGTCAGACAGGTTCGGGCGGGTCTGGGAGCACAATACGGTCAACCTGCACTAAACTTGAATAGAAGCACAAGCTCCAAGTTTGCAAAGCTTGTCCCGTGAGGAGCGAAAAGGGATCACCCAGGCATTGCCGCCAAACCCTCGTGTGCGCCTTGAATGGCGAATATAAGGGTCTTTTCAAAGGAAAGGAAACCCGGAGAGTGAAAGTCTCTTATGCGCGGGGTAACGCCCGAAGCGCAAAAGTGGATAGGCGATTTCACAATCGCCGGTTTTGACCATCACGATTACCCTGGAACAACTAGCCAAACGCGAGTATGAATCTTTGCTTGAATATTATTTAAAGGACGGCCTGAGCAACCGTTCATGGGCACCTTCTTTACATCTAGAACCGCTCCCGAATGCATTCGGGATGGTCCATACGTTCGCTGGTGTGAGTGCCTCCCCCTGTCAGCGACAGCAGGAATAGCAGGCTACTCGATTAGCGGTTCGTGCCTCTATTTGCATGGGAAGATGACGAGTTTATTTCTCACCTGATATTATCAGGGCGCTGGCATCAATCAAAAGATTTCCATCAGGGTATTTTTGATTCATCAACCGATAGACCTCAGCCTTAATCTTTTCTTTCGTTTCATTGTCGACCTGATGGAGTGCACTGACCACAGGCCCTACCGTTTCCGACATAAAATCCCAGTATGTTCCAGCTGTTCCACAATTCAATAACCCCGGAACTTCCGATTGTGAAATATTTTTTAATCCTGCCTGCTTAAACAATTCATCTATCAGACCATCCTTTGCACAGCGAAACATTCCCGGTGAACCCGCAGGAAGTGCAGGCAATGCTACATGTTTTGTAATTAACCCGAGTATACCGGCAACCCAGAAATTCTTTTCGGGAGCACTCCATACCGATGCCGATATTTTTCCTCCCGGTTTTAATACACGTACCATTTCTTGAGTGGCCAAAAACAAATCGGGAAAAAACATATAACCCATCCGGCAACTTATGGCATCAATACTGTTGTCGGGGAAAGGCAATTCACACACATCACAAGCGTTGAATTCCACATTTTTAATGCCCGCTCTTGAAGCATTTTCATGCGCAATCACAAGCATGTCATCGGCTAGGTCGGTAATAAATACTTTCCCGTTTTTTACTATAGAGGCAATAGTCAATCCTGGTTCACCGGTCCCGGCGGCTACATCCAAAACAACATCGGAGTCCTTCAAACTCAGCTGTTGTATGATTGCATTACCAAACGGTTTTAAGAAATCCATGGTAAGACCATCCCACTTTTTCCAGCCGGCAGATGATTTGTTCCAAGATGCTTTTTGTTGTTCACTGATTTCCTGAAGTTGTAATTCCATTTTTTTGAATTTATATGGTTTGATAACCGTCAGGCAAAAGAGGCCTGACGGTTTATTAATTTAGAGTTGATTGAGTTTTGAAGAAAGAACTATCCTGCGGTTACAGGGTCGATAATTGCTGAAATCACGGTTACCAGATTAGCTGGAAATCCGCCCTGTTGAGCGTGTTCGCGCACCAACTCCTCATTGGGAGCAATGTATACACAATATATTTTGTCGCCTGCCACATAACTGTGTTGCCACTGAATTTGTGGTCCCATGATGCTTAATACTCCACATGAAGTTTGAGAAATGGCTTTCAATTGTTCACCGGTGAGGTTCCCTGCACCCGGAATTTCTCTTTCAATAATAAATTTTTTCATTTTGGCTAAATTTTGTTTGCTTGCCTACTCTAATCCGTTTTCGGCCTCACCGGATCTCAACATAATTGTTTTGACGAAACAAACCTACAATAGGTGGAAAGGATTAAACGGTAACATTGTTACTTTTCTATGTAACAATTGTTACATACCCTTTAGAAGCTTAATTTGATTGCGAAACAAAAGCAGCCGATTTTCATTTTCCATTCTTTTGAGAAGACGCGAAATGACTACCCGGTTAGTCCCGAGTTCATCCGCAATTTGTTGGTGTGAAAGATTTATAAGGGACGATCCGGAAAGTTTTGATTTTCCTTTAAGAAAATTTACCAATCGTTCATCCATTTTTTTGAAGGTAACATCGTCAACACTTTTTATAATTCCAATGTATTCGTTTACGATGGTCCCCATCACAAATTTCTTCCAGGACGGATATTTCTGCATCCATTCTTCCATTACTGGAACCGGAACGCAGAGCATATACAAATCTTCTTCTGCCGTTCCCTTCACCTGGCTGGGTTGGGACATGATACCACATGACAAGGTCATTGCGCAACCCTCTCCAGCTTTTACATAATATAATACCAGGTCTTGCCCTTCTTCATTTTCCCTGCTTACTTTAAGAATGCCACTGAGCATCAATGGAACAACGGTTATAACTTGATTCATTTTTATCAATCCCTGACCGGCATTTGCACTAAAAACCATTGATTTTTCTTCTATCTCCTTTATTAGGGAAGGTTCGAAAATGGATGAGTAAACCCTTCTTAATTCAGATGATACGTTTTGCATAAATTCAATTGTTTTTTAGTTTTTAACCCAAAGCATGCAATAGAGTTTCGTTATGAAAGCCGGAAGGCAAATAAAGACTGGCGCTCCCGGACTATTTTTACCGCAAACATAGGCACTCCTATGATGAGGATAATAATGGGAGGCCGACCTTAATAAAAAATCGACCTCTTCGGCCGGGAAGTGCCGGTATTTGCAGGCATTCTGGCTTGTAATAGAAAATCTATTGCATGGTTTGGGTTTAATTTAAAGTTGGAATTGCCGTTTTTGATGGATGCCTTTTCGACAGGCCTTGAAGTTTAATGGAGATTTCATTCATTCTTTTTCGATTTTTTCAAAAGTCTGTAAATTAAAAACAAAGGAATCAGGCTAAGAAAGCCCCAACTGTTGACTGCAATGCTGTAAATGATGATTCCAACCAAAAATCCAATAAAAAAGGCATCTACAATGGGAGACGTTTTGTTCTTTTTTGAGCCTTCCATCAATTTTTGATGTATTAATTCAGATGATTCGTTTTGTTCCATTTGTCTTTGCTGTTTAAGAAGTTTAAAGTTAGGTTTAGAATTTCATATTTGAAGACGAGTGCAGTATATACGAATGTAAACAGCACCTGTTTTATTGAATCTTATTCTTTTGGTTCAAGGCCATGGCCACCCATGCACTTTGCATTCGAATGGTAACCAACGAGCCGCCCTCCCGTTCAGCAGGAGACCTAGTCCCACTTCGGCACATACAAATCCTTATACGTGATCCCCGCCGATTTCACCACCTCCATCACATAAGTAGATGCCTCCATCTTGGAAGCGGGGACCAGGTTGGAAAAGGTGAACTTGAGTCCGTGGAGCTTTGCTTCTTTGATCATTTCCAGGCTGGGGGTTTTGGTTTCATTGTTGATCTCGATGGCGGTATTGTGGGTTTTGGCCAGCTTGAGCAGGGGATGAAAATTTTCGAGAGGGCCATTATGAGCCCAGATCTGAAGTTTTCCGGAATGCACGAGCTTCCAGGCTTTCAGGACATCCGTACTTTCACCGACCACATAATCAAAACCCTTGGTCATGTCCGGACTGAGGGATTGAAAATTGTCCTCGTTCACCCTCAGGCCCTTGAACACCGGGAGATTGGCCGCCTGGGCCAGGGCGGCAGTATGGCGGCCCGCAGTCACTTCATCCAGGTTCAGGACCAGGGAGACATTGACGCCGGACTGGTAATAACATTTCAGAAGGGAATCGAGGCCGATATCGGTTTTGGGGTTGAGGTCAATAAAAGCATACTGCCTCGACTGCATGACTCGAAGGCTGTCGTGCCAGGCCCCAAAATGCGCAGCTACGCTCAGAGAGGGGGCATCGTCGGGCAGTCTTTTGACCCGGATGCTTCGGTAGTGGACCTTGCTCAGGGGATCGTGGCATTGCAGGGCGAAGGTGCCTTGGTGGATCAGGCGGGCAACCGGTACGCCCCGGGCCGCCATATCTTCCGGCTCGGTATAGTCGACCGTCATCATGCTGTCGACCCAGATGCGGACCGACTTGCCCTGGACGATAAAACGGAGGGTAAACCAGGTGCTGTCCGGAGTAAAAGTCTGGTAGATGTTGCGGGTGCCATAGAGGCTGCCCGTTTTTTTCAATTCCTTGAAATCCCCTTCTCCGGGATGGGTATTGTTGACCTGCACTTCAATGCCCTCGGAAGGCCAGCCGTCCGGATTAAAAGAGGTATGGAAATAGATGCCCGAATTCGCCAGTCTGTGGGTTTTCACCTCGGCAACCAGTTCGAAATTTTTGAATGTGTCCCTCAGTTCTTCCCCCACATAATACAAATGGGCCCTGGGACCCACACCCTGCAGGACCCCGTCCACCACCGTCCAGGAGGAATCGTGTTCGCTGGCTTTCCAGCCGCTGAGGTCCTTGCCGTTGAACAATTCGACGAATACGGGTTCTTTGTTTTCCGGTTTGCAGGTGATGAGTAGCAGGATAGAAAGGATAAAAGGAGACAGGCGGAGGACTTGCATGGGTTTTGGTTTTAGACTAAAATTAAGGATTGTGGGGTAAAATAACTAGGATTAGTAGGATTGATAGGATTGGCAGTATTGGTAGGATTGGTAGGATTGGTAGGATTGGTTGCCGAAGCCAAGTTTCGACTTACCGGGATGGCTCCCCACGACGACACGGCGATGGTTCCTGCAATGACACAAAAGCACGGTTTAATTTTCACAGCGACGCGACGATGGTTTCTATATCGGCACATAGAGCATAGAAGAGTTCCCGCAAAACAAGGTGCATTTAAGAGCAAGGATTTAATACTCATAGTATATTCCGGGCATCGGAGATGCATAACCTTATTGGTAAAAAATAAGAATAAGAAATGGCTTCGGAGAAGCCCAACGATTGCAGTCCCGATTAAAAAATTAATATTATTTTTTTGTCGATAGTGGTGCTTTCATTGGGGTGGGGTTGCGTGAGAACTTGCTCCGTTGATGCCGAAGATGTTGGGCTTCTGCGAAGCCGGGGTTTTTACTTGATTGAGTATTAAAAACGTCGAGCATCTTCGATGCTTGAGAGGTTTCCCACAAGGATCCTAAAGGTTTCCCACTAAGACACAGCGAAGCGAAGGGCACGGTTTAATTCCCACAACGACACAGCGAAGCGAAGAGCCCCCATTCGGACGAAGCTTAGCTTCGGCCGCTCCCATTCGGGCTTTGGCCCACACAGGAAGTGGTTCCCACCACGTCACAAAGAGCATTGAAGAGTTCATGCAAGGCTAGGTGCATTTATGAGCAAGGATTTGATTCCCCCGGTTTCTTCCGGCATCGGAGATGCATGACGTTTTTGGTAAAAAATAAGAACAAAACAAGGGCTTCGGAGAAGCTCAACAATCGAAGTCTCAATTAAAAGGCCATTATTTTTTTCGATATAGTCGGTTGGGGTGGTCATCGTTTTGGTAGGGGTTCGGTGAGGTCTTGTATCGTAGATGTTCGACGAATGTTGGGCTTCTCCGAAGCCGGGGTTTTACTTTGAATGAGTATTAAAAACGTCGAGCATCTTCGATGCTTGAGAGGTTTCCCACAAGGGCACTATGGGTTGCCCACAACGACACAGCGAAGCGAAGGGCACAAAAGTTTTCCCCACGACGACGCGGCGATGGTCCCACAACGACACAAAGGGTACGGGTTAATTTCCACAACGACGCGGCGATGTTGCACACAACGACACAACAGGCACCCATGTTAGGACGACGCTTAGCTTCGGCCCATCCCTCCATTCGGACTTCGGCTCAGAAAACATATAATGATATAGTTTCGTATAAATCGCGATCTCAAATGGAGCCTTTAGGCACGTCATACGAATAAGGTTATTTCGTCCCATCCGGGACGATATTTAATCTTAAAATTTTATGCTACCCGTACGAAATCCATACAGGATCTAGTGTCCCGACACAGCCTGCCCCATGTTTGGGTGAAGCTCAATATCTCCCACAAAGACACAGAAGAATAAATTTTGAAAAGAAACTTCTCCGTCGACCCTGTAAACTCCGCGCGTACCATTAATACAGACCCCTTCTTCTGTGAAATCAGGCGAAAGGTTGGAGGGTGCGGAGACGCTATATCGTCTGCTCCCGGACCAGCTTGTTCTTCTCGGCTTCCCAGTCCTCCAAGGTATCAATATCCCGGAGGGTGGGCAGCATTTTATACAGCAACCTTTTTTGCTGGAGGACTTTGATGGTTTCGGCCAGGACCTGGTCGGTGCTCCAGGGGATGTGCTGGAAGAGTTCCGGGACGATCTGATTCATGCCGATGAGATAATAGCCTCCGTCATAGGTTGGCCCGATGACTACATCGTGAAAATCCAGGTAGGTATAGGCCTGTTCGATGATTTGCGGGGTGATGCCCGGGCAGTCGCTGCCGATGAGGATTTTTTTATCGTATTCGGAGGCTTGTTTGACAGCATTCAGCATCCGGGTGCCCAGGTCTTCCCCAAGCTGAACATTTTTGCTGAATTTTTTTTCCGGCCAGCTGTCGTTCCGCTCCACCCGGTCGGAATAAAAGAGCATCCGGGTGGCATCGACCTTGAGGCTCATCAGCCGGGTATGTTCCATCAGGCTTTTATAAATGTCCAGGGCAGCGGAATCCCCTGATTCTGAAGCTATTCGTGTTTTGACCTTGCCCGCGACCGGGTTTTTAATGAAAATGATGAGTGCTTGTTCCATAAGCCTTCATGCTTGAGGTGGATCCTTGAATTTTGCAAAATTAATGCATAAGACAATAAGGAAAAAGGGAGGGATTCAGACTAATCTACGGTCACAGAGACGCTGGCCCCGTTTTTCTTTGATTCCTCTTTCTTTTCTTCACGCTGAAGTTTCATGCCTGACTTGAGCTTACGGCTCACAGTGGCATAGGGGCCGGTGATGACTTCCTCACCCCCTTCCAGCCCCTCCAGGACCTCAATATAATTATCATCCTGTATGCCGGACCTCACGCGGACCATTTTGGCGGTATCAGAGCTGTAAACAAAGACGTATTCTTTGAATTCGAAGGCTCTTTGGCGTGCAACCAGGGAATCTTTGTTTTCATCCTCCCGGGTGGTCACTGCGGCGATTGGCACACAGAGGATGTCTTCCTTGGTGTTGGTAAATATTTCTACGGCGGCGGACATGCCCGGCCGGAATGGAAAGCGCCCCCCGGTCATCATGTCGGCATAGGTTTCCTCCAGGATGCGGATCTTAACCACAAAATTGGTCACCTGGTCGGAACTCAGGGTCTGGATGGTGGTGGTTCCGGTATTGGAAGCGGAATTGGCTATTTCTGTGACATAACCTTTGAACACGCGGTCCAGGTAGGCATCCACTTCGATTTCAGCGGTGTCGCCCAGTCTTACCCGGAGGATGTCGTTTTCGGAAACGTCCACCTGGACTTCCATCTGGTTGAGGTTGGCGATGCGCATCATTTCGGTACCCGCCATCTGGATGGTACCCACCACCCTTTCACCTTCCTCCACGTTCAGTTTGGAAATGATCCCGGAAGAAGGAGCATAGATCGAGGTGCGGGAAAGGGAAGTCCTCAATTCCTTAAGCCCGGCTTCGGCGCTCTTGACTGTAAATTCAGCGGCCCGGGTACCCTGGATGGAACTGTTGAGGTTGGATTTGGCGGATTTGAGATTGGCTTCCAGGGCGTGGACATTGGCGAGGGAAGCGTCAAAATCGGCCTGGGAAATCACTCCCTGTTTCCGGAGTTCAATATTCCGGTTATGAATTTTCGTTGCGTTGGCCAGGTTGGCTTCGATCTGTTCGATCTGGGCCTTGGCGGCATCCACCTGGGCCTGGCTGATGGAAACCTGGCTGCGGGCATTATTGAGGGAAGCGTTGCCCCTTTCCACGGCGGATTCATAGGTATCCGGATTGATCCTGGCCAGCAATTGGCCCGCCCGGATGCTGTCCCCTTCCCTTACTTCCAGTTCCACGATTTCACCGGAGACGTCCGAGCTGATCTTGATCTCCTTTTCAGGGAAAATTTTACCGCTGGCCGACACGGTTTCCCGGATGGTCCGGCGGCCTACTTTTTCAGTGGTGACCTTCTCCCCCTTGGGTTTCTTTTTATTTTTAAAATAGGCAAAGGCCATCAAAGCCACAAACAAGGCCAGCAGCGCCCATATCAACCATTGGTTTCCTTTTTTCTTCCCTTTTGAGGTACGCGGTTCCATATTCCTGCTTCTGTTTAAATGTGATTGAGTGAATGATTTTCAATATTAATTGAGCCGGATGGGCCTTCCAAGATAATAATCCACCACCTTACTCCTGAAAATATAATCGTACCGGGAAAGCAGTTCTTCGGTGACTGCGATGTCCAGGCGGTTTTTGGAGCTGAGCAATTCAAAAGTGTTGGCGGAGCCCAGGTCAAATTTGATTTTGGTATTGTCATAAGCCAGGCGGGAGGCGGCGGTGGCCCTTTTTGATACTTCGTAGGTATTGGCGGTGGCCCTGAGTTCATTCAGAGCCGTCTGGATATTGTTTTTCAGGGTTTCTTTGGTTTGGTCGGCTTCGAGCTTGGCGGCCTCCACGGCGATTTCAGCCTGGCGTACCTGGGCTTTGGCCGAATAATTGTTATAGATCGGGATGGACAGCCCCAGGCCAAC
>Ga0209096_1002422_pt1 | contig 18106 bp, 18 predicted proteins | sample AD_UKC034_MetaG_FD_184407 | JGI IMG/M metagenome (GOLD analysis project Ga0209096, IMG submission 184407) | Active sludge microbial communities of municipal wastewater-treating anaerobic digesters from USA - AD_UKC034_MetaG (SPAdes) (version 2) | ecosystem: Engineered > Bioreactor > Anaerobic >... | reverse complement strand
ATGAAGATAAAATATATCTCCCGGATAAGCTTCCCTGCCGGGAGGCCTTCTCAAAAGGAGGGAAAGCTGGCGGTATGCTACCGCGTGCTTGGAAAGGTCGTCATATATTATCAGGGCGTTCCTGCCAGTATACATGTGCTCTTCGGCGATCGCGCATCCTGCGTATGGCGCTATGTACTGAAGAGCCGGAGGATCATCGGCTCCGGCAAACACGATAGTCGTATAGGACATAGCGCCTTTGCTTTTGAGCACATCGGCAATGCCGGCCACGGTGGAGGCCTTTTGTCCTATGGCTACATAGACACAGTAGATCCCGGAATCCTTCTGGTTCAGGATCGTATCTATCGTGAGGGCGGTCTTTCCTGTGCCTCGGTCGCCTATTATCAATTCCCTCTGCCCCCTGCCTATCGGGATCATCGAGTCAACGGCCTTTATACCGGTTTGTACCGGACTGTTGACCGGAGCCCGGTCCAGCACACCCGGAGCTTCGCTCTCTATCGGCCTTCGCGATGACGATGCAACAGGGCCTCCTTTGTCGGCAGGATTCCCGAGCGGATCGACAATTCGCCCTACAAGAGAGTCCCCGACAGGTACGCTTATCACGCTGCCTGTCCTTGACGCTTCGTCCCCTTCTTTTACCGTACCGCTCAATATGACACAACCCACGCTGTCAGGCAAAAGCGAAAAAGCTATTCCTTCGGCGCCCGAAGAAAAACGGACCAGCTCAGAATACATAACACTTGAAAGCCCGTACACCGCCGCCGTGCCGTCCCCGGAAGACATGACGGTACCGGTCTCAGAAAGGATGTTCCTCTGCTGAAAGCCCTCGATCTCCAGCTTTAAGATATTGGATATCTCTTCCGGACGGAGGTTGTTCATCTGGCCAGTTCCTTTTCAAGTTCCGACAGGCGGCCCGATATACTAAGGTCCAGGACCTTGTCTTTGACCCTGAGCACCGAACCTGCTATCAGCGAAGGGTCTATCTGTTCGGACAGCACAACCCTAGAGCTCAGCATGCCTGATAGTTTTTCCGTGATTGCGTCTTTCTGCCCTGCGTCCAGCGGGAATGCGGTAGATATCCGGGCCCTGACCTGTCCGGAATCTTCATCGCACATCTGCAAGAATTTATCGAACACATCAAAAAGAAGGGCTGTCCTTTTTTTCTTCGAAAGCACCGACAAAAATCCGTTCAGCACCGCCGGGACCTGCCCGCCATCTATCCTCCCGGAGGACCTCAATTGCTCCGCCAGCGCGGCAAAAGCTTTCTTTGTATCCTCCAGCTCTCCCGCATCCCGGGCCGCCAGAAAAAGCGCTCTTGCATATTTTTCGGACACAAAACTCATATCAGTTCAATCCTGTTCTATCCAGCTCAGACACGATCTCATCTATCAGAACCTTGTTGGAATCCTGGTCGATGTTCTTTCGGATCAGCTTGCCTGCCGCGGCGCAGACCAGAGAACCAATGGAAGCTTTCACCGAAACATATATATCCCTCTTCAGGGCTTGGGCCTCTTCAGAAGCCGCTGAGATGATAAACCCGGCTTCTTTGCGGGCTTCTTCGATGATCTCCTGCTGCATTGCTTTGGCGGAAGAAGCTGCGCTTTTTAACATCTCCCTGGAGCGCTCTTCCATTTCCTTCAGTTTGTCTTCATATTCGTACTTTAGGGATTCAGCTTCCGAAAGACGCTTCTCGGCATCTTCAATGACAGCCGCGGCGGATCTTTTCCTGGCTTCTATCACTTCCTCAACCGGCTTGTAGAAAAACCAGTTCAGCACCCATGCCAGGATAAGGAAGTTCGCAATTACCGCGATTATCGTTCCGTTCAGCTCCAGCATAAGGCTTTAGCTCACGAACGGGTTGACAAAAATCAGTATTATGGCGACAAGCAGCGCGTAAAGCGCCAGAGACTCGATTATCGCAAGGCCCACTATCAACAGCTGCGTGATAGTTCCTTTCGCTTCCGGCTGCCTTGCGACCGCTTCGAGGGCGGAACATGTAGCCCTCCCCTGAGCGATAGCCGTAAATGTGGCGACAAGACCCAGGCACAGGGACGCACAGACTATAGAGACCACTCTTATCGTTATCTGATCCATTTTCCCGGTCCTCCTTCTTTAATGATTTTCGAACACTGCCGAAGTAATATAAAAAGTGGTCAGGAGAGAAAAAATATACGCCTGGACAAATGCAATAAAAAGCCCGAGCGCAAGTATCGGTATGGGATAGATCAAAGGAAAAGCAGTAAGCGATACGAGAATGAGCAGTATTGTGGCTTTGCCGAAAGTATTGCCGAAAAGACGGATCGCCAGGGAAAGAGGCCTGGAGAACTCTTCCATTATGTTGAGCGGGAGAAAAAGAAAATTAGGGCTGAAAAATCTTTTGAAATATGACAGCCCGCGCGCTTTGATGCCAAAATAGTGGACCGCAAAAAAGACGGCAAGCGCAAGTGCAACGGTAGCATTGAGGTCCGCCGTTGGGGACTCCAGCCTCACTACCCTCGGGAACCATCCTCCGAACAATAGTTCGATGATCTCTGTTATGGGCAGCAGGCCGAAAACGTTGGCGACAAGTATATAGATGAAGAGGGATCCGACGAAAGGAGCGTATCTTTTGCCTCTTGCACCCATCACGCCGGTGCAGATGGAAGAAGAGAACACATACAAAAGCTCACAGGCTGCCTGGCGGGAGGAAATATTCTTGTCTTTTTTCAGGAAGAAAAATTTGGCCGCGACCGCGAAAGCGACTATCAGCGCTGAAACGACGAGAGATGATATGACTGTGTCGGAATTGAAGACTATGCCTCCGGCTTTCCAAAGGGCATGATCGCCGACTTCAATCATCTGGGTATTTCCACCTTCCTTAAGACGCCTTCAGGAACTATTCTACCAAACTTTGTCTTGTTTTACTAATCATCTTGACCAAAGACCACACGCCTGTGGCCACTCCGAGCAACAGCAAAACCACTGTGAATATACGGGAACCTGACCTTCCGTCAAGATAGCTGCCTGCGGCCAGTCCCAAGAGAGGCGGCGCCAGCACTGCCGAGGCCACCTGCCAGGCAATATCAGCGTACTTCACGAAAACCTGATCAGCCGGCGCTTTGTCCGGAGACCTTTGCATAATCAAACTCCTCCGGGCCGATGTCCGTGAAACCAAAATACTTAAGCAGGGCGGATACGATCCGCTCTGAAGCTTTTCCGTCGCCGTATGGGTTCACTGCCCGGGACATTTTCTTGTATTCGTCCTCATCAGTCAGAAGCCTTTCGGTCTCTTTAAATATCGTGTCCTTATCGGTGCCTACCACTTTTACGGCGTTGGCAAGCACAGCTTCAGGCCTTTCGGTGACCTCACGCAGAACAAGCACCGGCTTTCCCAGCGACGGGGCTTCTTCCTGGACGCCTCCCGAATCCGTAAGTATGATATCCGACTCCTTCATAAGATGGACGAACGGGACGTAATCCAGCGGCTCGATCAGCTGGACCTCGTTGAGATCCCCAAGGACATTTTCTACGATATCCCTTACTACAGGGTTCTTATGTACCGGAATGATTATCGAAACATTGTCGCGGTATTTTTTAGCTATCTTGGATATGGCCTCGCAGGTGTTTCTCATGGGAAGGCCCAGGCTTTCCCTGCGGTGCGTAGTGACAAGGATCGTCTTTTTGCCTTTCTTAAGCGATACCCCGAATTTTTTCAGGTCGCAGGGCATATCTGCCACGGACATCAAAGCGTCAATAACGGTATTTCCCGTCAAAAACACCCTGGAGCGCGGGACCCCCTCCTTGAGCAGGTTCTGAAGTGACGTTTCAGTGGGGGCAAAGTGTATATCGGCAATGGCTGTAGAAAGCTTCCTGTTCATTTCTTCCGGAAACGGATTATATTTCCTGCCGGTCCTTAAACCGGCTTCTATATGGCCCACGTGGATCTGCCTGTAAAAAGCCGCAAGGGCAGCCGCAAATGTAGTGGACGTGTCGCCCTGCACCAGGACGATGTCCGGCTTTTCATGAAGAGCGATCTCTTCAAAGCCGTGCAGGGTCTTTGAAACAATTGATGTAAGGGTCTGATGCTGCTCCATTATAGCCATGTCATAATCCGGCCTGATACCAAACGGCTTGAGCGCCTGGTCCAGCATCTCCCGGTGCTGGGCAGAAACCGCAACTATAGCCGTAAAAATATCGGAATGGGATCTTATTTTTGATATCAGCGGTGCCATTTTGATAGCTTCGGGCCTCGTCCCGAAAACGAACATCACTCTTTTTTTGTGCATCTCTTCACCTCTCTGTAACAACGAACTTCTTGACGTATCTCTTTACGCTTCTTATCAAGGCCACTGACATTGCAAATGTTACTGCCAGGACAAGCGCCGCAGCCAGGGGGGAAAGGAAGGTCAGGGAAAGCGTAGCAATAGAAAGCAGTATGCAGGCAAAATATATGGATACGACGACCTGTTTATGGCTGAAGCCTCTGTCCAGCAGGCGGTGGTGCAGGTGTCTCCTGTCGGCATAGAATATCGGGTGCCCGTCGCGCATCCTGCGCATTATGACCGATGCGGTATCAAAAATGGGGACCCCCAGGATAAAGACGGGAATAAGGAGCGCGAATATTATAGTGCTTTTCAAAACGCCTATTATTGAGGCCGCCGCCAGGATATAGCCCAGGAAAAGGCTGCCGGAATCACCCAAAAATATTGAGGCCGGATGAAAATTAAACTTCAGGAATCCTATCGCTGCCCCTGCGACAGCGGCCAGTATCATTGCGGCGCCGGGCTGGTGCATTTTTAACGCTACGACAAAAAGCGTGGCGGCCGCTATGGCCGAGACGCCGGAAGCAAGGCCGTCAAGGCCGTCGATAAAATTAAGCGCGTTCGTCGCCCCCACGATCCACAGGAGGGTCAACGGCACCGAAAATACTCCCAGCAGAAGAACTCCGGTAAAAGGTATCGAGATGAACTGTATCGACACCCCCATAACGACCGGCACGGAGGCCGCAAATATCTGGAGCAGAAGTTTTTTCGAAGGCGAGATGCCTTTTATGTCGTCGACCAGCCCGATAAAGAACATGAGGACCGCACCCGTTATGACGCCCAGGACGGCAAAATAATTAATGTGGAGCCTCCTGAATATAAAAGCAAATAAAAGCCCCAAAAGGACCGCCGACAGAAAACCTCCCACAAGGGCTATGCCTCCGCACCGGGGCATCGGACCGGTATGCACTTTGCGGGCCGAGGGCTTGTCAATGGCGTTAAAAAGGAAAGCGGAGCTTTTTGCAAGCGGCACAAGCAGGACAGTAACAAGCATCGCAGTGATAAATACCAGAAAATATAAAAACATCCTTATTCAAGGACCTCCGCAAAAGCTTTTGCTTCCCTTTCGGAAACTTCCCTTCCCAGTTTCAGGCCTTTTGCACTTTCTAGATGATGGAACAGCTCGTGAGCTATGGCAGTGTGCTCCACTTCCCTGAAGAACACTGCTATCTGTTTTTGCTTTGCCCTGTATTCGCTCAGCCTTACAAGCTCGCGGGACCTGACCGGTTTTTCGTAAACTACCTCAACCCCGAGACCGGAAGCGATCTCCTTTGGCCCTTTTCCGGGGAAGAGGCGTTTGATCTCGGCTGCAAGTTCTTTCCCTATGCCGGGAAAAGCCCCGTCGGTCTTATTAACGCAATCCGGCTTCCTGTTCATTGAGCGCCTTTCTAAGCAGGCCAAAATCCAGGGATGCGGGAGAGACATGTTTTTTCACGCAGAGAGCTGCAGCGGCCCCTGCCGCCTGCCCTATCGCCATACAGACCGGCATTATCCTTAAAGAGGAAAGGGCTTCATGGGTAGAGGATATTGCTCTGCCGGAGATTATGAGCGAACCTGCATCCTCGGGGACCAGGCATCTGTACGGGATCTCGTAGCTTATTCCCGGCCCTAGCTTTTTGAATACTGTGGATGTGCCGTCCGGGGAATGTATGTCTACCGGATAATTGCATTTGGCCACCGGATCATCAAAACTTCTGCCTTCCATGACATCTTCTACGGTAAGCGTATATTTTCCTTTTATCCTGCGCGACTCCCTTATCCCCACGCTTCCGGCAACACGGGATATATAAGAGCTCTCAAATCCCGGGACGCTGCCCTTCAAGAACGAGTGCAGGTCGGCGGCCTGTTTTCTGCCCTCCGCTTCTGCCTTTGTAAGGTCATGGACGCTGGTCCCGTCTATTTTTGGGATCCTGGTGGAATTAACGTGTATCTCGTCGGGCCTGAGCGTCTCAAACCACAGAAAATTCTCTCTGGGGGTCCTGATCCTGCCCGAAGATCTCGCTTTGGAATACAGAGCGTTCATCTCTTCCCTTGAAGGGACTTTTGACATGTCGATCCCTGCTATCCTGAACATAAGCGTCGCCGGCTGGCATAGGCCGTCTGAGGGCCGTCCTTTATCGAAGCCGCATCCGCTTAAAAAAGCAAGGTCCCCGTCTCCTGTTGCATCTACCGCACATGACGAAAAGATCCTTATGTCCCCGGATTTGCCCGAAACGACAGCGCCCTTGATGTCCCTGTCTTTCATTATTGAAGCGGTGACAGTTGAGTGTAAAAGCAACTTGACCTGGGACTCTTCCAGCATTTCCATCATTATCGACTGCAGGGCTTCCGGATCGAATACTATGTGAGGCTGGTCAAAAAGAGACCCTTCAGCACAAGCATTTCTGTCTTTGAGACGGGAAATGACCTCGGAAAAAATGCCTTTTACAAGGTCTCTTCCTTCGATCCTGGGAACCATGAATGGATTGACAAGATTTGAATAAGCCGCGCCGCCTACTGTCCCCAGACTTTCCGCCAGGATCACTTTTGCACCTGAACGCGCCGCGCTGCAGGCGGCCGCAAAACCGGAAATGCCCGCTCCGCAGACCAATACCTCGGCAGATATATCTGGGTTCATGGAAAAATTATATCACAGTCGGCTTCAAAGGTTCTCCCCCACGGGAAAGCTACTTTTATATCCGGGGATTTGGCGATACCGATCTTTGGAAAGAAAAGATCTCCCCATTTTTTGAGTTCTTTTGAGGCAAATTCTTCCGCCTCCGCGGCGCGCGGGCCGAGATAGAATTTTGAGATCCCGGCCTTATGCAGGTAAGCCTCAAGAGGCTTTCTGCACACAGCCTGATATCCGATGTCTTCGGAGAAACGTTCAAAAAGGAAGCGGTCTTCTGCTGGGATCAGAGCGGAGGAAAGCGCCGAGCCGACGGAATTGGCTGAAGTATTCCATCCGGCATATGAAAGCAGCTTCTTTGGGTCGCCCAGCAGCGCCAGTTTTTCCATAAAATCGCTGTCGGACCCGTTAGCGTAAAAAACATCGGCAACAAAGGCCCGCTTTCCGATCTCCTCCATCATGACTATCTCAGAACAAAAGTTTTTCAGGTGATGCCTTTCGTCGCTGTCCCTGGCCACTTGCTCTGAAAAAACCAGGTCCCTCTGAACTCCTTCAAAAGAATGGACAAAGAAAACCTTATCAGCATCCTTGAGCGGCTCTACTCTTGTCGCGCCGACAAGATCAAGATGGTCCGACACGACCCTGTCCAGGGGAACATCTTCGTAAAGAGATATATCCCTGCCCTTGCCGAATGAATACCGCACCGCGATCTTCGGGCTGGAAGCTCTTGAAGCCAGTATATGCCTGGCCAGAAGGCACGCGCCGATCTCATCCGCGCCGTTCAGGATTTTTGCCCTGCCTGCTATGGAATTCGTGTCGACAAATGCCATCAGAGCCGCTTCTTCGTTTTTGTGAGGGCCTGCCTCTGCGCAGTCTTCCTTGGAGATGACTACCAGGTCCGCCGATCCGGACGCCGCCAGGGCAAGGCACGCTTCGTTCACCAGATGGTTCCTTTTTCGGGCGGACAGATACCCGTCCAGCACTTGCTTTGGTATGCTGTCATCAGGCACAGCGTCCGGCCCTTTGGCCGAATATTCAAAGATCTTTTTCCACAGAGATTCATTCTCTTCGGAATCTGCGGTTATTGAAAGCCGCATCAGGACGCTGTGCACGTATATCTTAAGCCCGGGATATTTGTTTTTCAGCCGCGCTACGACAGACAGACGGCTCACCGCTTCCTCTAAAGCAACTTCGCTTTTGCGCGACTCAACAAGCCCTCCGTAACATATCATATCGGCAGAGATGACCGCCGCTTCCGCATTGCCGGCGGTGCTCTCCAGCCACTCGATCACCTTGCCGGGCAAGCCCGGCATCCTGAAACCGCCCAGAAATTCAGCGGGAGGGGTCACTACTTCAAACCCGGCGGAGGGCGCTATCTTTGCGGGGAACTTTAAGTTGCACGGGCGGCTGTCAAGAGGTACGAGTATTATCTTTTTCATTCGGATCTAAAGCTCATCTATCGCTTTCCGGAAATCTTTTACCGCACCGGCTATAAGGCCCGGCGTCTTGCCGGTCACTATGGCCCCTATCATAAGAGCCTTTATCCCGGTATCGGCCAGGATGGGGATCTCTTCGGAAGTGATCTTTCTCTGTGTGGGGACTATTACCGGCAGTCCGGAAGACACGGCAAGCGAGATGTACGCCCTGAGGTCCCCTATCGTCATGTTCTGCCCGTATCCCAGGTGGGGAACTACGGCAGCCTCCAGAGCCTTGAAATCAGCTGTCTTCTTCTCCACCACTTTTTCCAGCTGGTTCTCGTTCTCTAGCGCCGCAACTTTGGTTATGCCCGAAAAAGAATAAAAATAGTCCGGCATGTCTGAAATATTCATGTCCACAAAATCAAAGCCCATTTTTACGATCTCTTTCATCTCGTCCACCGTAGGCTTGCGCTGCGCTCCGGGCACGATCCCCACGGGTATGCCCGAAGCTTTCAGTATCGCCGCGAGCTTGGCGCCCTCTTCCTCAAGCGAGCCGAAAGATACCCCGCTGGCCTTGTGCTTTATATTGCAGTGAACTTTAAGCGCATCCGCTCCCGAATCGATCGCCGCCTTGGCCATCTCCAGGGAATTCTCCGGAAGGCTCATTATCAGCGTCAGTTTTTTCTTTTCAAAGAGGTCCAGAAGTCTGCCCATTTTCATTTTTCTCCTTTCAACAGCGGATATCCCAGAGACTGTCTTTGTTCCAGATAGGCGCCCGCGCATATCCTTGCCAGCTTTCTTATCCTGCCTATAAAGCTGGCGCGTTCGGTAACGCTTATGGCGCCTCTTGCTTCCAAAAGGTTGAAAACATGGGAGCATTTAAGCACAAAGTCGTAGGCCGGCAGGACCAGCGCGCGTTTGATAAGGCTCATCGCCTCTTTTTCATAAATCTCAAAAAGACTGAAAAGGAGCGAGATGTCCGCGGCCTCGAAGCTGTACTGCGAATACTCCTTTTCGCCCTGAAGGTGGACATCGCCGTAAGTCACGTCCTTTGTCCACTCGATATCGTATACGCTTGTCTTGCCCTGTATATACATCGCCAATCGCTCCAGCCCGTAAGTGATCTCGGCGCTGATCGGCTTCAGGTCGCTGCCGCCGCATTGCTGAAAATAAGTGAACTGCGTTATTTCAAGACCGTCGAGCCATACTTCCCATCCCACTCCCCAGGCACCCAGCGTGGGGGATTCCCAGTTATCTTCGATAAAACGGAGGTCGTGTTTCTTGGGATCGATGCCGAGCACGTTCAATGACTTGACGTAAACATCCTGGACATCGGCAGGGGAAGGTTTGAGTATCACCTGATACTGGTAATAAGCGCCGAGCCGGTTGGGGTTTTCTCCGTACCTTCCGTCACCCGGCCTGCGGACCGGTTCTACATAGGCTACATTCCAGGGCTCCGGGCCCAGCACCCGGAAAAAAGTGGCCGGGTGCATCGTGCCCGCGCCTTTTTCGATGTCATAGGGCTGCTGCAAAACGCAGCCTGCATCCGACCAGTACTCGTTCAGGCGGGATATGATGTCCTGAAAATAGAGATGTTTCTTTTTGAACACAAGATATCCTTTTTCAAAATATAATAACAGATACAGGGGTATATGGCAACTAAACCCGAAAAGCGTCAGAAACCCAGAAGCTTTATCTCAAACTCTAAAGCCGCGCCGGTCTTCTCAAAAACGATCCCTTTTACCCTGTTGATCAGCCCGAGCACATCTGCCGCTGTCGCGCCCCCGGTATTAACGATAAAATTTGCATGAACATCGGACACCTGGGCCCGACCAATTTTTTCCCCTTTTAATCCCGCCTGTTCGATTAGTTTGCCAGCAGATTCTTTACCGTAGTTCTTGAAGACACATCCTGCGCTCGGATATGTCAGAGGCTGAGAAGAAGATTTCATCCTGAGTATCTCTTTTTGAGTAGCTAAGATGAGAGAAGGATCTCTTTCTTCAAATTCAAAGTCTGCTTCAACAATAATCGCCCCATATTTATGAATATCACTGTTTCTGTATCCAAAACCGCATTCAAATTTATCAAGCGAAACAACCTTCGCGTTTTTAGTAAGGACCTTCACATTGTCCAAGAACAAGAAAATCGAGCTCCCCCAAGAACCCGCATTCATGGCAATGGCGCCTCCTACGGAGCAGGGTATTCCTGACAAGAATTCCAGGCCTGACAATCCCTTTTCCGCGCAAGCGCTTTGAAGCTTGCCCAGATAGGCCCCGGCCTCCGCCCTCACCTTCCTGCCTTCGATCTCGATCTTGTCCATTGCCCCGCAGATCTTTATGACCAGGCCCCTTATGCCGGTATCCGACACTAGCAGGTTGGATCCATTGCCCATGATAAAGTAGGGAACATTGGCAGAAGATGCTTCCGAGATCATCGTCTTTATGTCCTGAGTGCTCCGGGGAACAGCCAGAATATCGGCCGGGCCGCCGATCTTAAAAGTGGTGTGTTTGGACATCGGTTCATCTAAAAATAGGTCCGCCTTGACCGAAGAGGAAAGCTTGTCAAATAATTCTTTCATTTTTGTGCTTCTCCCTTAGCCTGCTGTATACTTCTTTGCCCACCGTGTTTATGTCCCCGGCTCCCATGGTGATTATCAGGTCTCCAGGAACGGCGTTCTCCAATAGATAATTCGAGATGTCCTGCTTTTTAGGGAGATACACGACCCCGTCCTCTTTGTGTTTCAAAACTTCATCCAGTACGGTCTCCCCGGATATTCCGGATATGGGAGCTTCCCCGGCGGCATAGATATCCGTCAGTATGACCTGGTCGGCGTCCTTGAAGCACGCACCGAAAGACTCACGCAAATGCATCGTGCGGCTGAAGCGGTGAGGCTGAAAAACACATATTATCCTTTTCACCGCCGACCAGCTCTGCTTCGCGGCTTTCAGGGTTGCCGCTATCTCGGTCGGATGATGGCCGTAGTCGTCATAGATGAGTATTCCCGACACGCGGCCTATCAGCTGAAATCGGCGGCGAACCCCGGTAAAACATCTCAACGCGGTATTTATGCTCATAAAATCTATGCCTTCATCTATGCCGACGGTGATCGCCGCGAGAGCATTGAGAACGTTGTGGCTTCCCGGGACATTGAGCTTGACATCTCCAAGCAGCCTGCCTTTTTTCAGGACCTCGAACTTGACGCTCGACTCTCCGAATATTATGTTCCTTCCCCGGATCATCGCCTGGTCCCCCAGGCCGTATGTGATCACATCCGCCTGAGTCTCTATCTTTTCCAGGATCCCAAGGTTCTCCGGATCGTCTGAACATACCACCAGGGACCCGCCTTTAGGCAAAAGATCGGCAAACTGCAAGAACGCTTCGCGCACTTTTGCGATATCCCCGAAATGGTCCAGGTGGTCCGCCTCAATATTGGTGATGACGCTTATTTTAGGACGGAGGAACAGAAACGAACCGTCGCTTTCATCGGCTTCGGCAATAGAATATTTGCCGTTGCCGAGGCGCGCGTTGCCTCCCACATCCGTAGTCTCCCCACCGATCAGGAATGTCGGGTTAAGCCCGCATTTGTCGAACAAAAGCGACATCATGGAAGTTGTGGTAGTCTTGCCGTGTGTTCCGGCTATAGCAATAGAGGTCTTTGACTGGGCGAGTATCCATGACAGCATCTCAGCCCTGGGAACGCATCTTATCTGGGATGTCCGCGCTTCCAGAAGTTCGGGATTGTTCTTGTCGATGGCTGAGGAATAAACAACGATATCCGCTCCCCTCACGTTCGAGGCGGAGTGCTCAAAAAATATGCGGGCGCCCATCTCCTTGAGCCTGATCGTGTTGGCGCTTTCCTTGATGTCCGAACCCGAAACGTTAAAGCCCATCTCAAGCAGTATCTTGGCGATGGCGCCGACACCGCAGCCGCCTATCCCCATAAGATGGATGTTCTTAGCCCTGGAAATATCAAACTGTTTCATATATCAGCTCCAGGATCTTTCTCGCCGCGTCAGGCTTTGCCAGGCTGCGGCTCATGGAAGACATTTGCTTTAGCTTATCCGGATCTTGAAGCAGCTGCTTAATTATATCCAACAGAGACCTTCCGGACAACTTGTCCTGCAGAAGTACCCGCGCGGCGCCGGCTTCTTCGACCAGCCTTGCGTTTATCTCCTGATGACCCTCCGAGGCATATGGATAAGGCACCAGCACGCTCGGAAGAGATGCTGCCGCGATCTCTGCTATAGCGGTCGCTCCCGCCCTGCTCACGACCAGATCGCTGGAAGATAGATATTCCCATATCCTGTCCGCATACGGCATGGGAATGTATTCAAGGTTTCTCGCTGCGCCGGCTGCCTTTTGCATGGTCCTGGAGTGGTCTTTGGGCCCGGTTATGTGCACTACCCTGGATATCATGGCCGGTTGTTCGCCCAAAAGCAGAAGCATGTCCGCAACTGCGTCGTTCAGGGCGGCAGAACCCTGGCTTCCCCCCATGACCAGCAAAGTTATGCCTTTCCTCTGCCCCGTGCCGGGAGGAGCGGAAAATATCTCTTCACGGACGGGATTCCCGGTGACCCTGATCTTATTTTTGGGAAAACGGTCGGCGCTCCTTTCAAAAGAAAGCGCGATCTTTTTTGCGAACCTCGCCAGGAACCTGTTCGCCTTCCCCGGGAGAACATTCTGTTCGTGGAGTATGACCGGTATGCCGAGAACATATGCCGCCAGTACCGTTGGGATGCTTGAATACCCTCCCATAGACACTATGATGTCGGGCCTGGACCTTGCAAGCTCAAGCACAGATGCCGAAAAGCCTTTCATCATGGAAAAAGCCGCCGTCAAAGCCCGCCGGGAAAAAAGCTCGTTTGAATCCGCCGAAGCTATCTCCCTGAGGGCAAAGCTTCTTTCTGAAAATACAGATCTTTCGACCTCCCTGCCGGACACAAAGAATTTAATGTCGTTGAGCCGGTTGCTAAGCTTCAAACGGTCAGCGACAGCTATCGCCGGGTAGATATGCCCCCCGGTGCCTCCCGCACAAAAAACAACGCTGATCTTTTCAGTGTTTTTTTTCATCTGCGCTCCTGCTCTTAAAAGAAGAGATGTTCAGCATGACGCCGACAGAAAAAAGAGTAACGACCAGCGAAGTGCCCCCGTAACTTATCAAGGGAAGAGGGATCCCCGTGGTGGGCAGCGATCCCGTGGCGACCCCGATATTTATCAGCGCCTGTAGAGCAATATAACCGGAAAGCCCTGCGGCTATCAGCCTGGAATAAGCATCGGGAGCCAGCCTGCATATCCTGATCGCCCTGGATATCAGGAATATAAAGAGGACTATAAGCGCGGCGGCCCCGATAAATCCGAGTTCTTCGCAGATGATGGAAAAGATGAAATCCGTATATTGTTCCGGAAGATAAAGGAACTTTTGGCGGCTGTTCCCTGCGCCGAAACCAAAAATGCCGCCCGAGCCTATAGCTATCAGAGACTGGATAATATGGAATCCCGTTCCGTGAGGGTCTTTCCAGGGATCCATAAAAGCCGTGATCCTTCTCCACCTGTAAGGGCTCATGAAACTGAGCAGCGCTACCCCCGCCAAGGCAGGAGGCAAAAGATACAGTATATGCGAAATCCTTGCGCCGGCAATATACATCATAAAGACAGAGTTCGCAAAGATCACGATCACGGTACCAAGGTCGGGCTGGGCCAGTATCATGGCGCAGAATACTCCGACAACAAGCAGGAGGGGAAAAAGGCCTTTCCAGAAATACCTGATACTATCGCCTTTTCTGGACAAGGCGTCTGCAAGATACAGTATCAGCGCCAGCTTTACCACCTCCGAAGGCTGAAAAGAGAAAAATCCAAGGTCTATCCATCTGGAGGCCCCTCCCGCAGACCTGCCCAGGACCGGCACAAAGACCATCAGCAGCATGACGAACGCCGCCCCGATAAAAGCACCCGAATACTTCCTGTACGAGAAATAGTCTATCCTGTATCCGGCGTACATTGCCAGCAGGCCTGCTATGACATACAGCGATTGTTTTTTTAGATAATAAGCCGGGTCTCCGGAACTGATGGATTCCATGGTTGTCGCGCTCAACACCATGAGAAAGCCGAAAAGGACCAGCAGCAAAGCACCTATCAGCAGAAGATAATCCGGTTTTTGTCTTTCGTTCATAGACCGTTCACGATCCCCTTGAACGCTCTTCCCCTGTCCTCAAAATCCTTGAACATGTCAAAGCTGGCGCAGGCCGGGGACAGCAGTACCGAGTCCCCGCTTGAGCTCATGGAGAAAGAAAGTTTTACCGCATCTTCCAGGGAAGCGCTCCTGTGAACTTGGCTGAACCCCCGCTCCTTCAATTCCCATTCGAACCTGTCTGAGGCCTCCCCTATTAGAACGACCGATTTGGCCGAGGACTTAACAGTGTCGCACATTTCTTTTAGAGAGGTGCCCTTGTCGCGCCCGCCCAGAATAAGGACAATGTTGTTGCCCCTGGAGAGGGCTTTCAGGGCAACCACAGTGGAATCGGGATTGGTGGCTTTTGAATCGTTGAAAAAATCAACGCCGTTCACCGACCTGACAAATTCTATCCTGTGCTCAACTCCCGGAAACTCCCTGAGTGTTCCTGCAATATCGGCATACGGGACTCCGCAGCACAGCGCGGCTGAAGCGGCGGCAAGAGCGTTCTCTAGGTTGTGCCCGCCTTTTATCCTCACTTCTGCCGCATTAAAGACCGCATCGGCTACGTTTTCATTCAGGCGGACGGCAAAGCCCTGGTTAACGAACAGGCCGCTGTCAAGGGCCTCTTTTCTGCTGAAAGGGGCTCTTTTTGAAACGACATCGCTTAAGGCTTCCCTCACAAGATCGTCGTCGTGATTGTAGATACAGACATCATCCGGCGTCTGGTTCATAAAGATCCGTTTTTTTGCTTCTGTATAAGCCTCCATTGTCTTGTAGCGGTCCATGTGGTCCGGCGTCAGATTAAGGAGTACCGCGATATGCGGGCGGAACCTGTCTATCGTCTCAAGCTGATAGCTGCTTACTTCCGCCACAACATAGTCAAGGGAAGAATCGTCGATCGAGACCAGAGGCAGGCCGATATTGCCCGCCACAACGGCCCTGAGCCTGGCACTCTTGAGCATCTCGCCGATCAATGTAGCGGTAGTGGTCTTTCCGTTGGTGCCGGTCACAGCGATGATCGGCTTAGAAAAGAACAGGAATGCCAGCTCAATCTCGGAGATGACAGGGATGTCCTTTTTGCGCGCTTCTTCTATTGCCGGGATATCCAAATGCACCCCCGGGCTGACAACTATCATATCCGAATCACAACAAAAATCCGCGGTATGTCCGCCGGATTCGAATTGGATTTTATTTGATCGTACGGGCAGGTCGCGACCTGCCCCTACATTGTTCCCCTCAGACACTTTAACGACCGCCCCGGCAGCCAACAATCTCTCCGCCGCGGCTTGCCCGCTTTTGCCGTAACCGATTATACAGACCTTTTTATTTTGAAAATCCATTGTTTTATCTATGTTTCAATGTCATTGGATACCATTGTTACATCTGTATCCATTGTAAGGACAATTCATGAATTGTCCTTACAATATCATCCCGATCACACCCAATATCAACCCCATCCCCAAAACATTTGTTTTTATCGTACGGCCAATTCATGAATTGGCCCTACAATATCACTCCGATCACTCCCAATATCAATCCCAATCCCCAAAATAAATACACAACATTCCTTTCCCCCATCCCCATTAATTCAAAATGATGGTGCAAAGGGCTCATCTTAAATATACGCTTCTTAAACAACTTGTAGGATGCGACCTGGGCGATCACCGATATTGTTTCAATTACAAAGACGCCTCCTATGACAATAAGGACCAGCTCTTTATGCAGGATTATCGCCACGCCTGCCAAAAGAGCTCCGATCCCCAGAGAACCCGCGTCACCCATAAATATCTTTGCCGGATTAAAGTTGAGTATCAAAAAACCCGCCAATGCCCCGGCTATCGCCAGGCACAGGCCGAAAACATCCGACTCCGCTCCCCTGGAAGCTAAAACGGCAAAAGACAAAAAAGCGATAATTGCCGTGCCGCCAAGCAGCCCGTCAAGCCCGTCTGTGAGGTTTGCAGCGTTTGACGCCCCGACCATCATGAACGCTATCAAAGGAAGGTACAGCCAGGGCAGATAGAAATAGCCGGTCTTCAGCAGACCGGATACGGTCGTATCGTGAAAATTAAAGATGAGCACTGAACCGAACATAATGGCCACGGCTATTTGAAGTGCCATCTTTTGCACGGGCAAAAGTCCGTCGTTTTTGCCCGACCGGACCTTCAGGTAGTCATCAGCAAAGCCTATCAGGGAAAACGCCGCGGCGGCCAGTACAAGTGCTAGTCCTTTTATATCAAGGTCCACAAAGATCAGGACAGAGACGGCAAAAGATATCAATATGGCGATCCCGCCGAACGTCGGAGTCCCCGCTTTTTTTTGATGCTGTGCAGGCCCCTCCTCGCGTATACTCTGCCCGGCGTGGACCAGCCGGGACACAAAGATTATCAGGTACGACGCCGCAAAAGAGATCCCCGCAGCGGACAGAAAGAGAAAAACTGAGCCTAGCATGTATGAATTATATCAGACAATAGCCGCTTTCTTTAGTCTATATAGAACAAATTGGCAATTAACAATTACCCAATTAATAACTATGTGTGCTTCGCACATTATTCGCGTTTGCTTATTATTGAGTAAAGGATTTTCGAAAGTTCGAGAGCCTCATTTTTTAAAGAATCCCCCTCGGTTTTGTTAGACGGGTTATTAATTATCCCTGCATCGAGTAGCAATTCAAGCCAGTATCTGGTTTCTTTGGCTTCCTTGTATGATATCGAGACTTTGTGAAAGAAGTCTTTGCGGCTTGATGCAGCATCTGCTTCTTCCAGATTTGCACCTATCGATGTTCCGGAACGTATCAGCTGACGACCTATCTCTTGCCCTGCCATATCTTTCGGCAGCTTGCCTACGATCTTTATTACTCTTATTGCAAAACTCTTTGCTCGATCCCTAATATCGAATTTCATAAGAGGATTATATAACAAACGGGCAAGGGAAAATGAACAATTAACAATTGCACAATTAACAACATGGGGTGCGCAAAGCGCACATTCTAATAATCGTTCTTCGCTAAGCGAAGAACTCCTTGTTGTTAATTGTTAATTTGGAAATTGTTAATTGCTCCACCTCTCCCAATAAAAAAAGCTCCTTCGTCCTAGCCGAAGGAGCTTAAGAAAGACAAATGTCAAACTATATCTTTGCGGTATAACCCAAAGATATCTGCGTATTGGTAAATGCAGCTCCAACACTCGGTGTATTCGAGTTCAGAGACACCTCACCAATGATCGCGGATGTTTTGGACAAGAGCATCTGCGTACCTAAAACTATCTCCAAATTCGTCGCTGTAGTTGCGCCCGGATTAGAAGTTAGGCTATGATACACTAATGCGCCATATGGCACCCACGGTGCCATCACTTTGCTTACAACAGCTCCTACCCCAAGATCTCCAAGCGTCAACTGCCCCGATCCAAGAGCAGTGTTCACTGTTGTGGTGGATGGCTGATACCCAACCAAGGCAGCAACTGAAACCGGCATATTTGTCGCGTTTTCTGCCAATAATTGGTATTTCGCCGCCACACCCAGCATCATTACAGAAGCTGAGTCAATTCCTATTGGTGTCACGTTCCCGTAAGATCCGTAACCAACCTTTCCGATAACATCCAGTTGGTCCGTT
>Ga0209096_1002420_pt1 | contig 18120 bp, 18 predicted proteins | sample AD_UKC034_MetaG_FD_184407 | JGI IMG/M metagenome (GOLD analysis project Ga0209096, IMG submission 184407) | Active sludge microbial communities of municipal wastewater-treating anaerobic digesters from USA - AD_UKC034_MetaG (SPAdes) (version 2) | ecosystem: Engineered > Bioreactor > Anaerobic >... | reverse complement strand
GTTCTTGATAGGCTTGTTTGAAGACGTCATACAAGCGGCTGGGGATTTCCCGATTCAACAAGCGCTGCGCGTTCTCTTTTTTCGCTCTCGTCGGGAAGGTTTTCGTCGCCTCTTCCTCTTTCCTCTCTAAAAACGCTGTGAAATCCTTTAAGCGTTCGTACTCTTCTATCTGATGAACCAACTGCTTTCGCACGGACTCCGCTTCCTCCGCGTTTCCTTGGTCTTGGGCCAATAAAGTTTTTGATTTTAACTCCATCAACGAAGAGGCCATCACGAGAAAGTCCGATGTGACGGAAAAATCCATCTTTTTGAGCGTTTCCAGGTAGGCGATGAAATCGTCTGCGATCACAGCGATCTGTATATCTCGGATATTCATCTCCCGTTTTTTTACCAGAAACAGCAGAAGATCCAAAGAGCCCTCGAAATGAGGGAGTTTAAACGTGAATTCTTCCGGGCACATCGGAGTTTCGGCTTTTTAGAAAAGCAGGTTGACGGCCGATCTGACTTTTTCCATGGTCGCTTGGGCGATTCGGCGCGCTTTGTCGTTTCCGTCGAAGATGATTTGATCGATATATCCGGGGCTTTGGTCGATCAAACGGATCTTGTCCCATATCGGTTCGAAAATCGTGACCATATTCCTGATCAAGATCCGTTTGCATTCGATGCACCCGATTTTGGCGCCGACGCATCCGTCGGTGATCATTTCTTTTTGTTCTTCCGTTACACCGAAGGCTTTATGATAATCCCATACCGGGCAGATTTCGGGATTTCCCGGATCGGTTTTGCGTTTTCTGGCGGGATCGGTAATCATGGGCAAGATCTGCTCTGTCAAATGCTTTTCGTTGTTGTCGATGAGGATGATGTTGCCGTAGCTTTTAGACATCTTGCGCCCGTCGCTCCCTAATAATTTCGGAAACTTGGAAAGTAAGGATTGAGGCTCTGGAAAAAGCTCACAACCGTAAATATAGTTAAATCTTCTCGCGATCTCGCGCGTCAGTTCGACGTGGCTTAATTGGTCTTCACCCACTGGCACGCCATCGGCCAGATACATCAGGATATCCGCGGCTTGCAAAACGGGATACAGGAGAAAACCCGAAGTGTTGATGTCGGTCGCCCCTTGGAGTTGCTCTTTCATCTCTTTGTGTGTCGGAACTCTTTCCAGACGCGGAACGGATGTGATCATCGAGAAAATGAGGCAGAGTTCCGCGTGTTCTTTAACGCCGGATTGAACGAAAAGGATGGATTTATCGGGATCCAACCCGACAGCCACGAAAATTTTCACGAGCTCTTTTGACAGCGCGGCAAGTTCTTCCGTTTTATCGTAAGCGGTCGTGAGGACGTGCCAGTCAGCGACGAAAAAACACGTCTCATGTCCTTCATTCTGTAGTTTCACCCAGTTTTGTAGCGCCCCGACGTAGTTCCCGATATGGAGATGACCTGTCGGGCGGCTGCCGCTTAGTATTCTCATAATCTCCCCCTTCTTCCTCGTATAAATGTCTTGATTCTACCATACTGAAGGGTTTTGAAGCTACCGGGACCCGGCCCTGTTTGACGACGCGCGTCGTTTTCTTCCCCGTACGGCATTCCTCCTTCCGACAATGATTACAGCTTTGTCGTTATTCAGTCAACTAACGTTCACTTTTCTGTGTTGTAATTCGCTTGATTTGTGTTATAATCCGCGAATGGAAGGAATTGCCTTCCGACACATCCTGTCTCGTTCGAGAAGCGAGACCATTTTTTATGCCCGTAGGAGGTTAACGTGAGAATTTACGAAATTATGTTCATCGCGGATCCCCGAGTCGATGAAGAAGGACGCGAAGCGTTGGTGGAAAAGGTCAAAAAAGTGATCACCGAAAAAGCGGCCGGAACCATTGAAAAAGTGGATCGATGGGGAATTCGCAAACTGGCTTACAAGTTACCCAGAACGAAACTCACCGAAGGAGATTACACCGTCGTCTTGTTCCGTTCAAACGGAGAGCAGTTGAAAGAGATCGACGTCCTGTTCCAAGTCACGCCCGAACTGATCCGAAAACAAATCGTGCGTCGCGAAGACTTGGAGAAGAAAGAACGAAAAGAGTGGCTTAAAACGAGGGACAACCCGTTAGAAGAACTGGCCGTCACCGATGATCCCTCTTCCGGGATGAAGGAAGAGATCATCGAACCCACGTTTGAAGTGCAGGGCGAATCGCAGTCATGAGTATCAGCTACAACCGGGTAATGCTCGTTGGAAGATTGACGCGTGATCCGGAAAGCAAGTACACCACATCGGGTTCCCATATTGCGAAGTTCTCGATCGCGGTCGATCGTATCCCCACCTCAACACAAGCCGAACCGGGGACGGACTTTATCCCGATCACTGCATTCGGGAAAACGGCGGACTTCGTAGCGAATTACCTGTCCAAAGGTCGTTTGATTCTGGTGGAAGGCCGTTTGCATGTCAACAAGTACCAAGGCCAGGACGGCACGAACAAGACGTTTACCGATGTGATTGCGGATACCATTCGTTTTATGGAAACCAAAGGGACGTCTCAAAGAGAACCGTATCGACAGTCCCGACCGGAAGAACTGGCGGAGGGCGATCTCCCTCCTAATCCGATGAACGACGAATTTAGCGAAACGACGCTCACGCCTTCCGAAAGCGAAGGCGGACAGAGCCACGACGACGAAATACCATTCTAAAGGAGGAATACGTAATGGGTAAGGTAACCAGAGGCGGTTCTAGAAATAGTTCCGACATGAAGAACAAAAAATTCAGAAGAAGAAAAGTGAAGAAATGTCAACTGTGCGTCAAAAAAATCGATTTCGTCGATTATAAAGATGTCAATTTTTTGAAAGAATACATGAACGATAAAGGAAAGATTCTTCCGAAGAGAATCAACGGGAACTGCGCCAAGCATCAGCGTTTTATCAAAGATGCGATCAAGCGCGCCCGTCAAATGGCGTTAGTGCCCTTCACAAAAGACTGATACGACTTATTAAAAGCGCCACGCGTAGCTCGAAGCGGAATTAAAACTGAATATTTGGGTAGAGAGAGAGAGCGCCCGCAGGATCAATCCTCGAATCGGATTCGAGGATGTCCGGGGCGCTTTTTTATTGGAGGCATCATGGAGAGATTATTGAAGATTGCGGTGATCGGGGCGGGTGTTGTCGGATCTTTGATCGCGCGGCAATTGACGCGGTACCGGTGTGAAATCCACGTGTTTGAAAAAGAGGAAGACGTGGGGTGGGGCGTTACAAAAGCCAACTCGGCTGTGATACACGGGGGGTACGACGACTTGCCGGGAACCGTTCGCGCGCGTTTCTGCGCCAAAGGCAACAAGATGTATACTCCGCTTTCCGAAGAGCTTGGTTTCGAGCTGAATCGTATTGGTTCGTTCGTATTGGCGCAGAAACCGGAGGATTTTTCTTATCTCGAAACTTTGCGAAAGCAAGCCATAGAAAACGGGTTGACCGGGTGCGCCATCCTACCGGCTCAAAAAGTGCGGGAGATGGAACCGTATGTCGCCGATAGCATCCTTGGCGGTTTTTGGTGTCCGACCGCGGGTATCACCGAACCGTGGATGGTGGCGATCGGGGCGGTCGAAAACGCTGTCAAGAACGGCGCGCATTTGCATCTTTCGGAAGCGGTGACCGGTTTTATCACCGATGAAGGGCCAAGAGGCCGACGGATCGCCGCAGTTAAAACGGATCGGAGCGAATACCCGATCGACATTGTCATCAACGCTTCAGGGCTTTATGCCGACGAGCTTTCAGAGCTGGCCGGGGCCTCTTGCCCGCCGTTGCACCCGAGAAAAGGTGAATATCTGTTGCTCGACAAGTTCGATCCGCCGCTCGTCCGGTCCGTTCTTTTCCCCATTCCCTCAGCCATTTCAAAGGGAATACTGGTTTTGCCAACTGTTGACGGCGGTTTGCTCCTTGGCCCGACTGCGACCGATTTGCCAAAAGGGGAGAAACAAGAGACGCGTACGACGCGAGAAGGCTTGTCGGAAACGCTCTCTTCCGCGAGGACGTTGGTTCCAATCCTTGACCCGCAGTGGACTGTCAAGTCTTTTGCGGGTTTGCGGCCCGAAAGTCCGCAAAAGGATTTTGTCATCGGAAAAACCGAAATCGACGGGTTTGTTCAAGCGGCAGCGATGCGTTCTCCTGGACTTACGGCCGCTCCCGCGGTCGCGGAGCATATCGTGGAGGAAGTCCTTATTCGGGAGTGCGGGTACGCTTTCGAGAGAAATGATCGTTTTACGCCAGTGAATCCGCCTTACGAGAACGTCAGCCGTTTGTCGTTAATCGAATGGGAAAAGAGAATTGAAGAGGACCCCCTTTACGGAAAGATGGCCTGCGTCTGTAACAAAGTGACGGAAGGGGATATTCGAGACGCGGTGCGAAGGGGCGCGACAACCGTCGATGGCGTCAAGTTCAGGACGAGGGCGTCTTTCGGGCGTTGTCAGGGAGGATTTTGCTTAGCGAAAATCGCGGAAATATTGGCGCGTGAATCTGGGCGATCGCTGGGGGAGATCAAGATGCGGTCCGGGAAAACTGAAATCCTTCGGGGAATGGTGAGAGAATGAAAGAGATGACGACAGACACACTCGTGATCGGCGGAGGGGCGGCTGGAATGGCTGCCGCGGTAGAATGCGCAGAAAGAGGGTGCAGAACGATACTCGTGGAAAGAGAGGAGTATATCGGGGGCGTTTTGAATCAATGCATTCACAACGGATTCGGCCTTCATGTTTTTAAAGAGGAGCTTACCGGCCCCGAATACGCGCAGTTGTTCAAATCCCAAATTCGTCAAAAAGGGGTTGAAACCCGCTCGGATCTTTTTGTTGTGAAAGTCGACGCGAAGCGACGTGAAGTTGTGACCATGGGAAAAAACGGTTGCGCCATCTATCGGCCTCAAGCGTTGATTATGACGACAGGGGCGCGCGAACGGCCTTTCAACAGCTTACGGATCCCGGGGACGAGACCGGCGGGGATCTATACGGCCGGCGTGGCGCAACGGTTTGTCAATCTCCACAACCGATTGCCCGGGGAACGGGCGTTTGTTTTAGGTTCGGGAGATATCGGCTTAATCATGGCTCGCCGGTTAACGCTCGAAGGGATGACGGTGCTAGGTGTCGCCGAACTTATGCCGCACCCCGGGGGATTGGCGCGGAATATTTCCCAATGCCTACACGATTTCAATATTCCGCTGTATTTATCAACCAGCGTCGTGGAAGTGCACGGTCGCGAACGTTTGGAAGGGATTACGCTCGCGAAGTTTGATCCGGTAACCTTGCAACGACTGCCGGGCACGGAAGAAACTGTCGCCTGCGATACATTGATATTATCCGTAGGTCTTCTGCCGCAGAATGAACTGATCGAATCTTTCGTCGAAACCGATCCGGTCAACCGGGGCGTTAAAGTAGATTCTTTTATGCGAACGACGCATCCCTGGGTTTTTGCGGCCGGTAATAATGTCGGCGTCTATGATCTCGTCGATTTCGTCACGCTGGATGGAAAAATCGCTGGGCAAAGCGCCGCGAAGATGGTCCATGACGGTTTTCTCCCCGAAAAACGTGTCCCTTTGGCGAGAACGGAAAATATCAGCACGTTGATTCCGTCGCTCTGTTGTTTGGAAGGGAACCCGTTTACGATCTATTTCCGATCCAAAAAAACGATGAAGAAAGCGCGGATCTCCATAGGGCCCGGCCTCTTCGAAACGATCCGGATGGGGATTAAACCAAGTGAAATGGTCGACATTCCGTTCACCGTGAAGCATATGGAGAAGCTCAAACAATTAGGATTATCTAAAATCGAAGTCTCCTTGAAGGAGGTTCTATAATGGAAAACCGAACGCTTACGTGCATTTCTTGCCCTTTAGGATGCGATCTGGAGGCGGAAGTCGTCGGAGATACCGTGACAGTAACGGGCAATCGGTGCGATAAAGGGGTTGCTTATGCGAAAGCCGAGATCCTGAATCCCCAAAGAGTCGTGACTTCGAATATCCTTGTTGAAGGTGGTATCTGCCCTTTGGTGTCGGTTAAAACGAGCGCGCCGATTCCGAAAGGCTTGATCGGAAACATGATACAGGAATTGAAAAACATGAAGATCCGGGCGCCGATTCGAATCGGTCAGATTCTGATCCGGAATTTATTGGGCACCGGTATTGACGTTATCGCCACGCGAGAGGTCGAAACTTGTCCGGCCGGGGAGTGACCGAAGGCTTTCTCATTTCCGAGGGGGTTCGATCCGGCTTTTTTATCGGCCGTGGATTATAGTATAATTGGCCAACATGATCCTGGAAACGAAATCGGAAAGGGGGCCGTTATGCAAGGTATGGACTTAACGAATTATCGCGATCTGTTTCGAGGCCACACGGAACTACGCATACAGGAAAACTCGGAGTCGGTTTATACGATCACGAACGGTAAGGTCGAACAAAACACGGAAAACTCGAGCGGTGGCATCAGCGCGAGGGTTTATCACAGGGGAGTATGGGGATTCGCCTCTACGCCTGTTATCAGCAACCATACAGTCGGGGAGGTCGTGTGCGCCGCAACGGCGAACGCCGACGTCTTCCAAAGAATGTCGATGGCTCAAAAACCGCCTCTGGAAGCAATTGCCTCACATTCTTCGTTTTCCAAAAACCGTGTAAAACCTGCCAGCTCAAAAAAGGAAAAGCTCGATCGGCTTCTTACGATCGACGATTATATCGCGAAAAAATTCCCGGATCTCAAGTCAAGGATGCTCTTCTCCCGAAGTCAGCAGATTGAGAAGCGTTGGATTACTTCTTTCGGTTCCGAAGCGAATTCCTCCTATCCCCGGGCCCATATCTACGTCAGCTTGACGTACGAAAAGGATGGCGAATCACTCGAAAACATGGAGATCTTTGGCGGATTCGGTTACTTCGAGGAGCTATTCGACGACCTTCCCGGCATCTACACAAAGATTGACGAGTTATACGATCACCTCAGAAAAAAGGTGGAGGGAGACTATCCGAAACCGGGGTTTCAGGATGTGATTATTTGCCCTTCCCTCGGTGGGATATTGGCCCATGAAGCGGTCGGCCATACGGTTGAAGCCGATTTCGTGAAAAGCGGTTCGATAGCCAAAGATGTCCTGAACGAAAAAGTCGCGTCGGATATCGTGACGATGGTAGACTACGCCCATCACTACAAAGACGATTTGCTGCCCGTTCCGGTATTCACCGATGATGAAGGAACCGAAGCGGTCGACGCGGTTTTAATCGAACACGGCGTGTTAAAAGGGTATATGCACAATCTGGAATCGGCCCAGGAGCTTGGATGCGCGCCCACAGGAAACGCAAGAGGATTCGCCTTTTCGGACGAACCGTTGATAAGAATGCGGAACACGGCCATATTACCGGGAAACAACACGATTGAAGAGATGATCGATTCCATCGACGACGGGTATTACTTGATGAAAACGATGAACGGACAGGCCGATTCGACCAGCGAATTTATGTTCGGCATTACGCAGGCTTACGAGATAAAAAAAGGTAAACTCGGGCCCGCCCTCAAAGATTTTACGGTATCGGGCGTCGCCTTTGATATGCTCAAAACGATCACCATGCTTTCTTCACAGATGGAGTGGGAAAACTCAGGATATTGCGGAAAAAAACAACCCATGATCGTGTCGAGCGGGTCTCCGGCCATTAAGTGCAAAATGATGATAGGGGGGAGAGAATAATGGATCGCGCCGAATCAAAAGCCCTCGTCGAAAAAGCTTTGTGGTTGTTGAAAAAAGCGGGAGCCACGCAAGCGGAAGTGAAGTTGGCTTTAAAGAACAAACAGGAGTTGAACCTGGCGGACAATAAAATGAGCCTGTATCGAACCACGCAGGATATTGCCTTAGAGCTCGTCGCTTTCAGCGGATATAAAAAAAGCGCTAAACGGATTAACCAGTTAGGGGAAAACCAGGTCGAAAAAGCGGCGCGCGAGGTTGTGGAAGCGGCGAAAGACTCTCAGGAGGATGAGGCGAACGCGATCGCGGACTATCAACCCGCTTATCAGTTCCAATCCGGTCCGGAAGTCTGTGATTTCGAAAACGTTTATCGAAAACTGGATGGTTTTATCAAACGAGCACGTGAAGAAGCGCCCGCCGTGAATCTTATGGAGGGGGCCGCGGAATTCGATACCCAGGAGTTTTTCCACGTGAATTCCAATGGATTGGATAATTTCGCCAAGACGGCTTTTTATGAATTCGGGGTCGTTTTTATGGCGGTTAAGGAAAAGAAGCGCTCCTCTTTCAACTATTCCGGCATTCTTCAAGCGGAACCGAACCAAGAGTTTTACGAAGCGGGATCGATCATGGCGTTGTTAAAGCAAAGCGAACTGCAACTTGATCCGCAAAGCATACCGGGGAATTTCGTTGGCGATGTCATCTTCACGCCCGACTGTCTTGGCGATGTCTTGGAGGTCATCACCGAAAACCTTAAAGACCGAAGTATCTATACCGGCACGTCCATCTTCACGAGTAAACTCCATCAGGTGGTTGCCCATCCCAGTTTTACCCTGGTCGCGGATCCCGTCGGCGATGAGATGCCGAACAAATCTTATTTTACTGAAAACGGTTACCTGGCGAAAAACAAAGCGATCATCGAGAATGGCGTGTTAAACACCTATCTTCTCAGCCTTTACGGTTCCAGGAAAACAGGTTTAGCCCGATCGGAGACGATCGGCAAGAACTTGTCTGTCGCGCCCGGTACGACCCTAAAAGACGACATGATCAAGGGGATCAAAAAAGGTATCTTGTTAGGCCGATTTTCCGGTGGAGAACCTGCCCCGAACGGCGATTTTTCCGGAGTCGCGAAGAACAGCTTCTATATCGAGGATGGAGAAATCAAATACGCCATCAAAGAAACCATGATTTCGGGAAATATGCGGAAAATGCTGTTCGACATCAAAGCAATCTCTGCCGACAGGCGCCGATTCGGGTATGCGACCCTCCCCTGGGTGCATGTTGACGGGATCAGCGTCGTTACCGCCTGACCGCCCGTACGCCCTTATCGAAACGATGGACGGTTCAAGTCGGTTCTTTTGAACGCTGCCGCCTTTAGCGTATTTCGGTTAGAATGAGGCGATCACCCTAATTTCATAGAGGATGAAAGATGAGAAAAAACCCGATCACGAAGGGCATTTTGATGATCAATATCTTTATGTTCGTTATCAGCGCCGTAATGAGCGGCGGCGACTTTTTAAGGACACTTTGGAGCGGCGGCGACGTGCAAACGCTCCTCAAATCTGGCGCCTCTCTGGGCATTTACGTGAAGCAAGGGCAGATCTATCGGCTGGTCTCTTCTTTGTTCCTGCACGCCGGGTTGATCCATCTGATCTTTAACTCTTATGCGCTCTATATGTTCGGGACGATCGTCGAATCTATATTCGGTTCCAGACGGTTCACCGTCATATACTTGGCGGCGGGTTTTGTCGGGGCTTTGTTGACGCAGTTTTTTTACCCCGGTGTCGTGTCCGTCGGTGCGAGCGGCGCGATCTTCGGCCTAATCGGTCTGTTGTTCGCGCTTGGTTTGAGAAAAGATACCCCGAGGCGTTTAACCCCCGTGACCGGGACGGCCCTGCTGCCCATGATCATTATCAACCTTCTTCTCGGGTTCACCGTGCCGGGCATCAACAATTTGGCGCACATCGGCGGACTGGCGACGGGGTTTCTATTCGGATTGATATTGACCCCTTTCAAAATCGTCATCAGGCAATGGTCGATCCTGTGGAACGTTCTCGCCATCGCCTGTATTGTCGTTTCGCTGATCTGCATCAGTTACATCTTCCTCTTTCCGGAACCGGATATCGAACAGATAATCAGCTTTGCGAATCAATACGCCGAAGTGTTGTCCCTTCTCTCGGGAGCTAACCCCCTACAACCTGACAGCTACTATTTTGATTTACTGCGTCCGTATGACTCGGCTACAAAGGCGTTGAAAGAGGATATCCAACAGTACGTCGACTCCAGAGGGAGTGGCGTCACTTTATACGATCTGCAGCTTCGGTTTAAAAATTGGCAGGACGAGATACTTGAACGGTATGGATCTTGGATAAAGAAAGCGCCATGAAGGTTCGTCTCATTGCCTTTGCTTTTCTCTTCGGTTTGATTGGTTGGGTTTTCGGAGGCGAAACCTCCGTTTTAACCCTTCTATCGGAGGTAGCGTTAGACGGGAAGTGCGTTCAACTGTTCCTCGATGAACCCTTTCAGCGCGCTTTTGCCATAGATTATCTCAACCACCTCGTGTACGTCGTCGATTTGGAAGAGAATGTTATCGTCCACCGTATCTCTCAGTCCGCCTATCCGGTTTACCTGGTTTTTCATGCCGACCGTATTTATATATCCGATTTCTGGGGTCACAAAGTCGATGCCTACGATCGCGAAAGCCTCCGCCTTGTCTCTTCGATACCGTGTAAAAGAGGGCCGGGCTTCATGATTGAGCGAGGCGGTTTGCTCTATGTGGCCAGTCAATTGGAGCCGACGCTGCAAGTCTTCTATCTTCCGACGGGAGAGGAGCTCTACGCTTTTCCTTTGGAAGGGCGCGTGCCGAAATTTTACTTGCTGGATGATTTGGTGATCCTCCCATACTATGACAACTTTCATACGTGGTCTCGAGACTTCGAGATGGTCGATTCGGTGGCGTTCCTCAACCCGACGACATTTTCGAGGTGGAATATCGAAGGGAAGATAAAAAAGCCTCTCCATATCCTGCGCATGGAAGCAGGCAAGTATTTGGTCGTCGGATATCTGGACAACGCCATTTGGAGAGTGGATTGGGGGCAAAAAGAAGTCACGGAGTTCGTTTCTTGGAAAGGCCACAGTCATATTATGGATGTCGCCCTTTTCGCGGGGCGTATCGCGATTTCATCGATGAGCGAAGACGACCTTTTCTATGTGGACCCGACATCCAAAGAATTGAAACGGATCGCGCTGGGGGGAGGCATCATAGAGCTCGAGCCTTATCGGGATCAATATTTGTTTGCGGCCGGTAACTTCGACAACGCTTTATATGTTTTGAACGCCCAATATGGACTGGTTGAGACGAGGCCTTTAAAAGAGTATCCGATCGCGATGAAGACCTACGGCAATCGATTGGTCGTACTCAATATGGACCATCCCATCTTGGCGATCTATGAAATAGGAAGGTAAAAGCTATGGAAGAAAACAAGGAAACCAACAGCCACATTCACGCCGTTTACTTGGCGCTCGGCACCAACGTCGGAGATCGAAAAAGCCATCTTCTTTGCGCCTTGAAGACCCTTGAGAAAAAAGGGGTACGGGTTGTCTTACGATCGAATCTTTACGCGTCAAAAGCCTACGGGTACGCGGAACAGGATGATTTTTACAATATGGTAGTGGGCGTTTTAACTGACTTACCGCCGTTTTCTCTACTGAAAACGCTTAAAGAGGTGGAACGTGAATGCGGTAGAAGCCCGACTTTTCATTGGGGGCCACGGGAAATCGATATCGACATCATTCTTTACGGCAATTTGGTACTGTCGGACGTCGACCTCACGGTACCGCATCCGGACTTCCGCAACCGCGATTTTGTCTTGCGGCCGCTTATGGACGTCGGTCAGATGATTGTCGATCCAATTACGGGTAGGACCATAGAGGATCTTTATCGGCTTTTAGGCAAAGATACCTGCGTTAATGCCGGTTCGCTGGATACGGCAGAAGAGGTGTCCGAATGATACGGTTACGGTTCGCTCCAAGTCCGACAGGTTATCTTCACGTCGGCGGCGTGCGTACCGCCCTGTTTAACTGGCTTTTTGCCCGAAAATCAGGCGGAAAGTTCATTTTACGGATAGAAGATACCGACCAAGAACGTTCCACGAAAGCATCCGAACAGGAGATTTTCGATTCCCTTCGCTGGTGCGGCCTCTTATGGGATGAAGGGCCGGATGTCGGAGGGGATTATGGCCCTTATCGCCAGATGGAACGGCATGAAAAAGGCTTCTATCGGGACGCCGTTCAGGTGTTGTTAGAAAAAAAACGCGCTTACTATTCGGTCGCAAAAGCGAGCGACCCCAAAACGGAAGTGCTCCGATCCGACCGATTCCCGGAAGGATATTCGGAAGAGGAATATCTGATCGCCGTGAAATTCGCGGTTCCTCAAGGCACAACCCTTTTCCACGATTTGCTGAAAGGGGAGCTTCGATTTGAGAATCAGACGATCGATGACTTTGTCATTCTGAAATCGAGCGGGGTGCCGGTATATAATTTTGCGGTCGTGGTCGATGACGCGATGATGCGAATTACTCACGTGATCCGAGGGGAGGACCACATCTCGAATACGCCGAGACAGATTATGCTATACCAGGCGCTCGGCCTGGAACTCCCGGTATTCATGCATCTTCCCCTGATTTTAGGCGCCGATAAGACCCCTCTTAGCAAACGCCACGGGGGTACTTCGGTAGAGTTTTTCCGAAAAGAGGGATATCTCTCGGAAGGGTTGATGAACTACCTGGCCCTGCTCGGTTGGAATGTCAAGCAAGAGGTCTTTCACCCTTTGAGAGAACTGGAAGACTTCTCGCTCGAAAATATCTCCAATAAATCCGTCGTTTTTGACTACAAAAAGCTGGAATGGATTAACGGAAAACACGTCCACGGGTTACCCTTCGCGACCTATTATGAATTGTTTAAAGAGTGGATCGACCGCTATCGTGATACCTATCCGGAATTCGCCGAACTTCTGTCCCGTTTTCCGCAAGAGCGTATCGAGCGGATTTTAAAGGTGAGTCAAGAGAAAGCGAATACCTTCGTTCAATTGTTGCCGCTCTTGCGCCCGCTCCTCGTCAGCGCCGACGAACTGTTGTTCGAAGAGAAATGGGTGGACAAGTACTTAAAAAAACCCGAAGCGCCCGCATTGCTCGAGAGATCCGAGAAAAAATTCTCCGAAAATTCGCTTGACTCTTATGACGAGATAAAGTCCGTTTTCGATCGGCTGATTGAAGAAAGCGGGCTATCGACAAATCAAATTTATCAAACGTTGCGCGGCGCTCTCACAGGTTCGTTGGTTTCTTTAGGACTTATCGAAACTGTCGATTTCCTGGGGCGCGAGGAGGTCGTCAGAAGAATACGGAACGCTTTAGGTCGCCTACGGGCGTAACAGTCCGTACATTCCCCAGGGAGAATCCAAGGAGGGAGCAAGATCGAGAAAACCAGTCGAACAGGATTTACAGAGTATCGCTATCTCATCAGGCCTTCCGAGTCGGAACACTTTCCGATCGATTGGGCGTCGGAATTCTTAAACGACCAACCGATTGAAGTCGAGATCGGCTTCGGGTACGGCGAGTTTTTAAGGGAAATCGCCCAAGACCGGCCTCACCATAACTTCATCGGTATCGAAATGTCGATCTTCTCCGCCGCCAAGGCGCAAAGAAAGTTCGCGGCGGCGGGCCTTGAAAATATCCGTTTAATCATTTTGGACGCCCGTTTTGCGTTGAGGAACCTATTTGGATCCGCCACGGTCGCAAAGGTTTATTTGAACTTCCCGGTTCCGTGGTCGAAAAACCGGCATGCGGAACGTCGCGTGATCGTTCCTGAGTTTTTTGCCACTTTGAATGATATCTTGCGCGAAGAAGGGATTTTTGAACTATCGACCGACGTGGACGCCTATGCTCAAGAGGCGGTTTCGCTGGGGCAATCGGCCGGTTTCAGCGTTCTGACCCAGGAGAAAAATCCGGATAGGGAATCCATGACCCGTTTCGAGCGCAAATGGAAACGGTTTGATCGGGATATATACTTCGTCCAGTTGCAGAAAGAAAAGGCCGAAAGTGTCACACGCGCTTTAAAGGGGATGGTTCCAATACCTCACCAATTCATAAAACAAGAAGAAATCGATATCTCCGCGCTTCCTGAGATTCTGGATAAGACCTTCAAATCCGACGGCGGGAAAGAGATCTGTGTCTTTAAATCCATATACAAAGAGCTGGCGCACGATCATTACCTCATTAAAGCAATCGCCACCGACGAGGGGTTTGCCCAACATTGCATTCTGGTCTTAGCCAGGCGGGAACGCGATTGGCTGGTAAAACTGGATACTGCGACGAATCCCTATCGCACACCCGCTGTCAAGTTCGCGGTGAAACAGCTGGCGCAAGTTCTCACTCGAAAAGAAGCCTAACGGCCTCTCCACTCTCTGTTGGAGAGGTTTTAGCGTTTTTTTCGCTTCAACGGCGTCGCGTGAGGAAGGTTCTGCGGCGCGGGGAGCTTTCTCTTCTTCTTCGCCGGTGTGGGGCTGTGGGGACTGACTGTCCTCTTCTTCAACAGGACCGGATTCGTTGTGGTGAAGGTCTGCTTTTGGTTCTTAAAGACCAGCTCTGCGTCCAAGTACCGCGCGAAGAGCTTTTTTTGCCTGCGATAATCGGGTTTTGCGAAAAAGAATCCCAAGATGCCTTGCCATTCCAGCACCCACCCCCAAATAGAGATTCCTTCGATTGCTGCGCGGTAAAAGATGTTATCGACCGCGAAACCCATGAGATAATAGGCGGTGAACAAGAAGAAGAAAGCGAAGACCATCTCCGCGATGGCGAGAGTGTTGGATTTTCCGATCTCTTTGTTCAGTTGGAAGATATCCATGCGTATGTTATTGCGAAAGCCTTGCTCAACCATCTTTTCCGCTGCTGCGTTTCGTTTCTCTTCCGGCACTTCGATAGAGATGCGAATCGGATATTTGAGCGGGATTTCTTTAGAACAATAGTCCAAATAGTCGGTCAAATCGGGGTGTAAGTCGCGTCTTCGAAAGGGGGAAGGATCCCATTCGTTGAAAATCTCATCGTAATGGTCGATCGTGATTTCTATGGTAAATGTTCCGCTCTCTGCATCGTACGGGAAGATGGAGCGCAAATAGTTCAAGTCCTTCGTAACACGGATAAAAGCCAACTCCTTTAGTTCGTCTGATGGTGGCGATACACCCTCAGATCTCTTACTGTCATCGTGTCTTCCGGGATTTGAAAAAGAAACAGCCAATCCACTTTTCGGAAGGCGGATAAAACGTTTTCCGGCCACTCGATAAAAACGATCGCCTCTTCCGTAGGGAGATCGAAGTATCCAATATTCGCCAGAGTTTCCGCATCGATGCGGTAACAATCAAGATGAAAAAGGACGATTTCTTTCGCCTCGTACCGGTTGATCAGCGTAAAAGTCGGACTGCGCACCGCTCTTGGATCAAGGTTAAAAGCGCTGGCCACAGCTTTTATGAAGGTCGTTTTTCCGCTGCCGAGCTCCCCGGACAAGAAAACAATGTCACCTCTTTTTACGATGGCGGCGTAAGCTTCCGCGACCCCTCGCAATTCATTCTCGTCAATATGGTGATAGAGCGACTCTAATCGCAAACCCAATCGAGCGATCGCGTCACTGCCTTTTTCCAGTTCGCGTATTGTTTTTCTACCTCCGCTTCTTTTTGACGATGGACAAGACGATCCATCTCCCATAATTTTCGCAGCTCCGCGCGATCCTTCCAAAAACCGACCGCCAATCCGGCTAAGCACGCCGCGCCGGTCGCAGTGGTTTCCGTATTTTTCGGACGGAGCACGGGAAGACCCAAAACGGTGGATTGGTAGTTGTGTAAAAACGCGTTCTTACTGACTCCTCCATCAATTTTGAGTTCTTTTAGAGGAATGCCGCAATCGGCTACGACGGTATCAGATAGGCCGCGTACACTATAAGCGATGCCCTCTAAGACAGATCGGACGAGATGGTTTTTATTCGTGGATTGCGTCATCCCGATCCATAATCCCCGCGCTTGCGGGTCCCAATAAGGGGCGCCCAAACCGGAAAGGGCGGGGACGAAGTATACCCCTCCGTTGTCCCGGACATTATAAGACATCTGTTCGGTGTCGGCGGGAGTCGAAGCCAAACCCAGCTCGTTGACGATCCAATCGATAGAGGCGCCGCAGATAAAAACGCTCCCTTCCATCGCGTAGACAAGCTCTTCGCCTGCCTTCCAGGCGATCGTCGTGAGCAGTTGGTTTTCGGAGAACTTCGGCTCGTTTCCCACGTTCATCAGCAAGAAAGCGCCGGTTCCATAGGTGCACTTCGCCTGTCCGGGTTCGAAACACATCTGTCCGAACAAAGCGCCTTGCTGGTCCCCAATCATCGCCGCGATCGGGATGCCGCTCGGCGTGTATCCGACTATTTCGGAAGAAGTAGTCACGTTCGGCAATGTCTCTCGACGCACTCCGAACAAGGACAGACAGCGATCGTCCCAAGAAGTATCACGAATGTTGAGCAACATGGTCCGAGAGGCATTGGATACATCCGTGACAAAGGCTTTTCCGCTGGTTAAGTGATAAACGAGCCATGAGTCAACCGTTCCGAAAGACAAAACGCCGTTTTCCGCCGCGATTTTGACTTTCGGAACGTGATGGATCAGCCATTCCATCTTCGTCGCGGAGAAGTAAGGGTCGAGCACGAGCCCGGTCAGGGCATGAAGGGATTTTTGTTCTTTCGCGAGCGCCTCGCATCGATCGGCTGTCCTTCGATCCTGCCAGACGATCGCTGGGTACAGAGACTCCCCGGTTTTGCTGTTCCACGCGATGGTCGTTTCCCGTTGGTTGGTGATCCCGATCGCGGCGATATCCGTTTCTCGCAGACCAGCCTTATCCATCGCCTGAGCGATCGTCGCGTCGGTCGTGGCCAGTATTTCTTCGGGATTTTGCTCCACCCAACCGTCTTTCGGATAACTCTGCTTCGTAGCTTTCTGAGATAAGGACACGATTCGCAGATGACGGTCAAAGAGGATCGCGCGGGTGCTCGTTGTCCCTTGGTCTAAAGCCAGGATATAGCGCTCCGACATAGTGTTCCTCCGTTTTGGAGTATTATAACACGGAAAAAGTTCGTTCCTACACAGGACCCGGAGACTCGAGGAACACCGGGGATATTCATATTGCGCTTTTACCAGTCTAACCTCGCAATAGAATCTAATTTTTCGTCTTCTTGTTCGGCACGTATAGAAAGAACCGATGCAACACGCAATAAATAAACAGGCCGAACTAACGCTTAAAGTCGTAAAAATAAGAGGAGTGTGGTAAATATCTGTTTTGGAGCGCGACAGCTACGTGTTTCCAGTACGTGCGCCTTTAGGTTCGCTTCATGGGCTTCTTACAGAGCATCACTCTAAATTTCCGGGAATTTAACCACATCCGAAAATAATCCGACACACGATGCCGACATAAATGTCGGCGCTCCGCCGAAAATAATCCGACACACGATGCCGACATAAATGTCGGCGCTCCGCCGAAAATAATCCGACACACGATGCCGACATAAATGTCGGCGCTCCGCCGAAAATAATCCGACACACGATGCCGACATAAATGTCGGCGCTCCGCCGAAAATAATCCGACACACGATGCCGACATAAATGTCGGCGCTCCGCCGAAAATAACCTGACATACGATGCCGACATAAATGTCGGCGCTCCGCCGAAAATAACCTGACATACGATGCCGACATAAATGTCGACGCTCCTTCGAAAATAATCTGACACACGATGCCGACATAAATGTCGGCGCTCCGTCGAAAATAACCTGACATACGATGCCGACATAAATGTCGGCGCTCCGTCGAAAATAACCTGACATACGATGCCGACATAAATGTCGGCGCTCCGTATAAACCGCTTATAACGCGGTATATAAGTATTTTTTGCGAAGCAGATCGCTACCGGATCAAAAAAGACCGTTCCTTATTTTTTTCCGTATTAAACTCAAGCTCGGAGATCCGAGCGGGCATGTGTAGAGAATTCCTTATTTTTACGACATTAAACTTAAGTTAGGAGCTCTAAAGCGAGTTAGTTCTTCATTTCTTTCTTGGTAATCGGCGTCAGTCTCCAATCGATTTCTCCTACGAAATAAGGGTTCGAGTTACGGAAATGATTTAAAAACTACGGATCCGCCGTCTCGGAATATTGGACGGCGGTTCCGTAGTTTATCGATCTTAGATCGGTCACACGCGCGCTTTCTTTCTAACTGGACGCCCTTCCATATAACCACGCGATCCGACAGGAGCCGCTTGCACTCTCGGTCCATCTTCAGCCGCCCATTCATAGCCGAAAACCGCGGGATTAAATCGCTCGATCGCGTCTTCCACTTCCCCGATCGCTTCTCTAAAGTTTTCATC
>Ga0209096_1002419_pt1 | contig 18121 bp, 12 predicted proteins | sample AD_UKC034_MetaG_FD_184407 | JGI IMG/M metagenome (GOLD analysis project Ga0209096, IMG submission 184407) | Active sludge microbial communities of municipal wastewater-treating anaerobic digesters from USA - AD_UKC034_MetaG (SPAdes) (version 2) | ecosystem: Engineered > Bioreactor > Anaerobic >... | reverse complement strand
TTCAAAAGACTCATGTTCCATGACATGGCACCAATGGCAGGTCGAGTAGCCAATCGACAGAAAGACGAGGCGGTTCAGCTCTTTCGCAAGCTCAAACGCTTCGCTCGACCATTCCTGCCAGTTGACCGGATTGTTAACATGCTGCAGCAGGTATGGACTGTTGCTCCCGGCCAGACGATTCGAAAAATTGGTTTGGTTCATGATTTGTGTGATCTCCTGCCGAATATATCATCAATGATCTCACCAGGAATGAGCAACCGCAGCGTCTGCTCCTAAAACATTTTATGCAAGATCTCGTTGTTTAGCTTATTATGGCACATTGTCTCTTAAAAAGTTATCAGATTGCTACAACTAGTCAATGAGGATTCGACAGTTGCAGTCTTACACCATACTGAAATTTATTACTACAGACACACACGGTATAAGAATAGAGCGAGCGCCCGCAAATTGCGCCAAAAGAGCCTTAACCCGAGAATTGACTTTGCAAACGAACTGCGGTTTAATTACTAAATAAGAATTTATTCTGATTTAGCGAGTGGATTATTAACAGCCATAAAGTTAAAACCCGGGTCGACAGTTTTATTGAGCTTTGCCAGAGCAGAGGCATCAAGGTCACCCAGCAACGCATCGAGATTTTCAAGACGATAATTCAGGCTGAAGACCATCCGGATGCCGAAAAAGTACTGCAAAAACTACGAAGAAAGCTGCCAACGCTTTCTCTAGACACCGTTTATCGCACCTTGTGGGTTCTCAACGACCTCGGCGTTATCACCACACTTGGCAGTTCACACGAAAGAACCAGATTCGAAGGGAATCTCGAACATCACCATCATTTTGTCTGCGCCAACTGCGGATTGACTGCAGATTTCTACAGCGAAGAACTCGATTCCCTCAAAGTGCCGGAGTCACTCACAGAAGTTGGCAACATAGAGCACACCCACGTCGAGGTTCGTGGCACCTGCAAAAAATGTTTGAAAAAAGTGTCCAGACAGATCAAATCTGATAATTCAACCAAACAGAGGAGTAGACCATGAAGAAAAAACTCACCACCAACGCCGGCGCACCAGTGCCAGACAATCAGAACGTATTGACCGCAGGAAAACGCGGCCCGATGCTGTTACAGGATGTCTGGTATCTCGAAAAACTCGCGCAGTTCGACCGCGAAGTCATTCCTGAACGCCGCATGCATGCCAAAGGTTCGGGGGCCTACGGCACTTTCACGGTAACCCACGACATCACAAAATACACAAAAGCAAAAATCTTTTCGCAGATTGGCAAACAGACCGAAATGTTCGTGCGTTTTTCAACAGTAGCCGGAGAGCGCGGCGCTGCTGATGCCGAACGCGATATTCGCGGTTTTGCCATGAAATTTTATACCGAAGAAGGCAACTGGGATCTCGTTGGCAACAACACTCCGGTCTTCTTTCTACGCGACCCGCTCAAGTTTCCCGATCTCAATCATGCCGTCAAGCGCGACCCACGCACCAACCTGCGCAGCGCCAGAAATAACTGGGATTTCTGGACCAACCTGCCGGAAGCCCTGCACCAGGTGACCATCACCATGAGCGAACGCGGTATTCCGCTGTCTTATCGTCACATGAACGGTTACGGCAGCCACACCTTCAGCCTGGTCAACGCCAATAACGAGCGCTTCTGGGTTAAGTTCCATCTCAAAACCCGCCAGGGCATCAAATGCCGAGCGATCAGGAAGCCGAAGCCGTTATCGGAAAATGCCGCGAAAGCCATCAGCGCGATCTTTATGACAGCATCGAAAAAGGCGATTTCCCGAAATGGGATATGAAAATTCAGGTTGTTCCCGAAAAAGAAGCTGCGAATTTCAAATTCAATCCGTTCGACCTGACCAAAGTATGGCCGCACAAAGAATATCCGCTCATCGACGTTGGCTATTTCGAACTCAACAAAAACCCTGAAAACTACTTCGCCGAAGTTGAACAGGCCGCGTTCAACCCGGCCAGCATCGTGCCTGGCATCGGCTTCTCGCCCGACAAGATGCTGCAGGGACGCTTGTTCTCTTACGGCGACGCCCAGCGCTACCGCCTCGGCGTCAATCATCATCTGATTCCGGTAAACAAGCCGCGCTGCCCGTTCCACAGTTATCATCGTGACGGCGCCATGCGTGTCGACGGCAACCATGGCAGCACCCTTGGCTACGAGCCGAACAGTTACGGTGAATGGCAGCAGCAGCCAGAATTCAAAGAACCACCGCTTGAACTTCAGGGCGCCGCCGATCACTGGAACTTCAGAGAAGACGATGACGACTACTACACCCAGCCCGGCAATCTGTTCAGAATGATGAGCCCGGCGCAAAAGCAGGTTCTCTTCGACAACACCGGCCGCGCCATGGGAGATGCTCCAGAAGAAATTAAAATCCGCCATATCGGCAACTGCTACAAAGCCGACCCGGCCTACGGCGAAGGTGTCGCCAAAGCCCTCGGTATTCCCATGAGCAAAGTTAACAAGTAAACGCACTCCTTCAGGCGGTCGGTGCGAACGCGCCGGCCGCCTTTTTCATACTCAGTTGTTGGCAGCGAGAATGTCGGTGATCAGCTGCGCGAGTATCTCGGGAACTCGCTCGTAGACGTCTTTGAGATATACACGTTCGGTCATTTTGTGCAGATCCTTGCCCCAGGGGCCGATGTTGACGACTGGCATGCGCAGGCTCTGCACGCCTTCGAAAGGGATATGGTAAATGGTATCCCAGCCTGGGCTGTTGTCGCGAATGGCTTTAACGTCTTCGTCGTTGCCGATCCAGCTGGCGTAAGACAGATCAGAGATACCCATAAAATAAGCCTTTGAGGTATATTCGACACCGTAGCGCTGCAGCGAAATGTCGTTAACCCGTCGGGCAAGCTGATAACGGTCGCCATTTTCGAGCAGGACATTGGCAATATGCGGGTAATATGGGCCAGAGACGGCTACCACCACTGCCGGGCCTTCGAGATCGACATAGTCGGCAGTGAATTCTATTAACCTGATCGTTGCTTCGGGCAGTACGATCTCGTTGCGCGCGAGCAGCTCGTTGAGCAGCAGCTGGTATTCTTCATACAGCACCTGAAAATGCTCGCCACCTTTTTCCAATGCCTGCTGATAAAGGCTTTTAAAATCAAGCACACGTGGAACGAAATCCAGCTCAGCTTCTTCATCTCTATTGAGACGGCAGAATTCGGAATATGAACGCAGCATGCGTGTCATGACATCGTCGAGCGCTTTCTGTGAGATGTCGAGCATGGTTTCAAAAACCTGCACCGGCGAACGCGTAAAAGTAAGCCAGTTGAAGTAGCCGCTGGCGGCATCGGGTATCGAGGCATCATAAGCACGTTTGCGGTCTTTAAGGTTGACCCAGACCGGCGGCGGCGTTGCGTCATCACCAACCTGATCGCATAATGACACGTTCAATTCGCTCAAGCACTGAATCTGAGCCAGAATCAACGAGGGGTTGATGCCATTATAAGGGTCGCTGATATGGCTGCGCACGCCTTTAACAAAGACAACCGGCATTATCTTGCCAACCGAACCTTCGTACATTATCGCCTTATCTTTAACCTGGTTAAAATAGGGCTCAGAATTGATTGTCAGAATGTATTCGAGCTCAAAGCGACTACGCAGGTCGCACAGGAGGTCAACGGCGCTGAGCATGCCTTTTGAGATGGTTTCTTCATCTGGCACACTGATGAGAAGGATATTGCCGACAAAGTTTTCGAGCTCGCTGAATTCTTCGAGCAGGGCCAGTTGAATCGCAGCGCCCGACTTCATATCGGCGCAACCGCGGGCAAACATCCACTCGCCAGATTCGAGGTCTTTCTTTGCTGATCGGCCAAGGTTACGGGTTGCCAGCTGCTGCGCCAGCTCATCCGGGCGCAGAGCACAATATTTGAGCTTGCCATAATCTTCGATATCGACGGCATCGTGATGATGCATCAAAACGATCGTTCTGCTCCCCTGCCCTTTTACCAGCGCCCAGACGACTTCGCGATGATGCTGATCGTTCTCTACTCGCCAGGTGCCCACGTTATCAAGGTTTTTGCTGAAATAACTGCGAGATTTGAGCCAGTTGAGCATGATTTCTTCGATTACCAGCTCATAGCTGGTATTGGTATCGCTGCGCGCGGCAATCAGCCGCAAGAACAAAGGCTCAATCCGTTCCCGTCTGCTGGTCATGGTATCTCCTGTCTTGTATAAATGCTGCAATGAATGCTCGGACGGTTTTCAGCCATTATAAACAGATTAAGCTGACAACTGCAAATTTGCGAGGGCAGCAAGAGCTGTATTTTGCTGGACAAAAAGATATATTATTGGTAGCAATAAAAAAACATCAAGCGAGGTAGTTATGACTGAACAGGCAAAAAAACATCGTGTGGTAGTTCTGGGTGCGAGCACCAATCCTGAGCGCTATTCGAACAAGGCTGTAAAAATGCTGCTCGAGCATGGGCACGAAGTGGTGCCGATACACCCGGTCGCCCCCGAAATAGAAGGCCTCAAGGTAGTGCCGAAGCTCAACCAGGTGACCGGCAAGGTCGATACGCTGACCCTTTATGTTTCGCCAGACACGCTGACGCCGATGCAGGCCGACATCATCAAGCTGAACCCGGGCAGAATCATTTTCAACCCCGGCACCGAGAACCCGCCGCTGATGCAGGAACTACGCCAGCACGGTCTCAAAGTCGTCGAAGCCTGCACCCTGGTGCTGCTGCGCACCGGCCAGTTCTGAGCAACCATCAATCGAGGGTCTTGATTTCGGGCAGGTCGGGCAGGGAAATGTCGAGCGACGAACTGGCGCCTGCTGGAGATGCTTGCGCCGGTTTTGCCGGTTCTTCGGCAGCAAACTTTTCGCGCAGTTTCTGCTGATTTGCTGCGATTTCTTCGACAAAACGGTTTTCGAGTTCCTGTAGAGCCCGGGTGCGACTGTCGGTATTACCGGCAAAAAAAGCTTCGTCAAATTTTTCGCCGCCAACCTGGGTCTTTTCGAAGTATTCGAGTTCGGCCAGGCTGCTTTTGAATTCGATCAGATATTCTTCGTATGCGCGTTTGCCCAACAGCTCGATTTCCTGGCGCCTGAGATTGAGAAACTCGATAAAACGGGCGACCTTCAGGCTCTCGTCTTCTCTGATACGGGGAGCCTCCGCTTTTGCGTAAAACTGCTTAAGCAGTCGATCAACGCTGGCCAGATGTTCGTCCAGGTATTTTTTGCGGGCGGCAAAATTCTGCTGATGCTTCGCTGACACCTGCTGGTGTGCCTGGTTGATCAGGTTGCGACAATCAACAGCAGAAAGGCCCTTGAATGAAGCCAGACTCAGCCCATGTACCGCTTGATTAACCGGAAGCCTGATCCGGCTTATCAGAAGACTGCGGTCACGACGATCAAGATTGAAATGCTCGAGCATTTCATCGATACTGAGTGGCTTTTCCTGTTCGGCGGCGGCTACTGCCAGAGCTTTAACCCGGGTAGGCGTATGATATTGCCTGCTGCCGGCTGCTTCGAGCCCGGCATGTTTGAGAGTTACCTTCAGCATGCGGCTTGGCTGCTCAGACGCCGGAATTGGCGAATTATATGAAAGCCGATAGTGCTTTTTGAGTTTGAGTCTGGTGCTGAGTTTGTCACAAAGATCTGACAGCTGGTCGGAAGTCGCCGTCTGCAGATACCAGCCCCCTGTCTCAGAGGCTATACCGCCAAGAAACTCAGTATCGATGTCATTGCCGAGTCCAAGAGTGATAACTCTGATATTCTTGTCGAGCGCCGATTTGGTGACCTCATGCGGTTCATGGCGCGAAAGGCGGTGCTGGCCGCTCGGTGTGCTGTCCTGCCCGTCAGTCAGGCAGACGATGGTTTTGAGATCGTTGATTCCGGCTCTCGTATTAAGTTCTTCGCAAGCCTCGTAGAGTGCATCGAAAAGCGCTGTACCGCCCCATGGTCGAATCTTCGCAATAGCTCCGACAAGCGATTTCTTGTCGGTCGAAAAGTTGTGATCCATGTCAATGTCACTACCGAAAGACATTATTGAAATGTTTACCGGACCGGCCAGGCTTTTAACCAGAACCGCAGCGGCTTTTTTAACATCGGGCATGGCTGACTCGATACTTGAAGAGCGATCGATCACAAGAATAAGGTAATGCGTAAAATCCTGCGGTGCCAGCTTGAATTCAGCAATTCCTGCTGCGTTTTCTTCGACAGTGAGTAGATCATTGGTCAAATCAAAAGGCTTGTCGTGGTATACGCGCAACATGGCTTCGATTACCGGAAACCCGGAAGCATCGACATGAGTCAGCCGGGCAGTGAGTTCTGCCGCAGAGCTTGAAACCGCTGCCAGAACAAAAATCAACAGTAAAAAAAATCTTTTCATATAGCCTGATTTCCTTATGCAGTCTGACAGAGAACTTTGCTCGCCATTTCCTTGACGCCGCGCAGATCGACCTTGCCGGTGCCAAGAACCGGGATTTTATCTACCTTCACGAACTTGTCCTTTTTGGGAATAAAAAGGTTGGGCAAACCCATTCCGGCCATTTTTTCGAGAGTTTCGGCAATTCTTGCTTCATCGACCGTGTGCAGAACCGCGAGTGTTTCACCTTTTCGCTCGTCTGGCACCGAAGTAACCGCAAAAACTTTGATCTCTGACCCATATGCTTCATGCAGAGCGTCTTCGACCTTGCCATGCGGCACCATTTCACCGCCTATTTTCGAAAAGCGCGACAGACGATCGGTAATTTTAACAAAGCCGTTTTCATCCATTATTGCGATATCACCGGTAATATACCAGCCATCCCGCATGGCTTTTTCGGTGAGATCGGCGCGGCCTATGTATCCCTGCATCACGTTCGGTCCACGCACCAGCAGCATGCCCGGACTGCCCGGCGGCAGCAGTTCGCCGCTTTCAGGATCGACGATCCGCACCGAAACGCCAGGTACCGGATGCCCGACAAAGCCTCGCCGCGAGCCTGACTGATAGATGCCCTGCCCGCGATAATCGAGCGTGCTGACGGTAATTGCGGGGGCGCACTCGGTGGCGCCATAGCCTTCTATAGGTCTGATTCCGAACTTTTCTTCAAATGTCAGCGCGAGACGCTCGCTGAGTTTTTCGGCGCCGGTGAACACTATACGCAAACTGCCGAACTGTCCGGGAGAGCAACGCCGCATGTAGATCTGCAGAAAAGTCGGCGTGGCAATCAGAAAAGTCACGCCCTGATGCTCGACGATTTCGCCTATTTTAGCAGCGTCGAGCGGGTTCGGATGAAATGCTATGCTCATGCCAAAACGAATCGCATACCAGAGCGACATGAAGCCGAACGAATGAAACAGCGGCAAAATGCCGAGCAGACGGTCTTCGTCGTTCACCGTCATCACCTGTCCTACCGCCTCGACGTTCGAAATCACATTGTAATGCGAAAGCATGACGCCCTTGGGCTCACCGGTGCTGCCGCTCGAAAAGATGACTGTTGCGGTTGAATCGATAGTCGGGTGTGCCGACGCACCGCAATAGCTTTCGAGCCAGCTGATCGGCAGAAAGACAGCCGCAAAGAGTGCACCAAGCCGGGTCAATGCGCTTATCGAGGAAACCAGGTCTTCGAGATAAACCAGATCAACGCCTTCCGGCAGTTCGATCGACGCTTTTTCGATAAATTCCCGGCTGGTAATAATGCTGGCAATGCCGGCCTGTTTGATGGCTGAAGTCATCCCGGACTTGCCGGCGGTGAAGTTCAGGTTGACGCTGACCTTGCCGGCCATGGCGACTGCTACGTTGACAAGTGCTCCGCCAATGGTTGGCGGCATCAGAATGCCGACATACTGCTGGTTTTTCCAAACCGGTTCGAGCTGGCGTGCCATGGCGATAACTGATATCAGAGACTTGAAGCGCCTGACCACTTTGCCAGAGGAATCAGCAAAAGCAACCCGCCACATGCGCTTACGCATGCGTCTGATAAAATAGTGATGCAGAGGGCGTGTATCGCTGCGGCGGTATTCCCATGAACGTGTCGCCAGTTCCTGAACGGCGAGACGTATCTTGTGAGCAGGCGAATCAGAAGGCAGCAGGTCACCAAAGGTTACAGTTATTGGATACGGATAAGTTTCGGGAAGCTTGGTGAGAAAGCGCCCGCCCGAACGACTGTAAATACTGCCCCAGACGCGATCGAGGCAGACGGGTATGATTGGCGCACTACGGCCACGCACGATTTTTTCCAGCCCACGGCGAAATGGCAGCATCATACCGGTACGGGTGACCTGACCTTCAGCAAAGATACAGACGAGATCGCCTTCATCAAGAAAATTCCCGGCATCGCGCAGAGCGCGCAGTATAACCTTGAGCCCGCCGGTAGCCGAAACCGGAATCGCGTGCATGGCTTTCATGAAAGGGTGCAACCATGGGTTGTTGTAGTATATTTCATCGACGATGAAGCGCACCTGGCGGTCGGTGCTGGCCATGACCAGAAAACCATCGATAAACGAAACGTGGTTGGGCACGAGCAGGGCGCCGCCTTCGAGCGGTATTTTTTCACCACCGACGATGGTAAGACGATAAAAAGTGTGGGTGACGATAACGAAAATCAGCCTGATCAGGAAATCAGGCAGCAGGTAGATGGCCCACAACATACCGGCGGTCGTGATGACCGAGGCGAAAATCAAAATGCCGAGCGGCGACAGGCCGGCCGTGGCTAGTCCGGCTGCGCCGAGCGAACCGGCCATGATAGCGGCGAAAATGAAAACGTTGGCAAGAGCAATGACGCCACCGCGGCGCTCAGCCGGTGAGCGCCACTGCAGAATGGCGTTGAGCGGCACGACGATGAAACCGCTTGAAATGCCAAGTGCGACCATTATCGCGAGAGTTACATAATACCCGGGGGCGAATAAGCCAAAAAAAAGTGTCAGCAGGCCGACACCGATTGCTCCGAGCGGGATCAGACCATATTCAACCAGCCGGCCTGAAATACGGCCAGCCCAGACACTGCCGATCCCAACGCCAAGTCCGTAAAAAGCGAGCGGCAGACCACTCATGGTGTCTGAGTTGGCCATACCAACCGTCAGAGTTTTGGCGTAAACCAGTATGTCCTGACCGAGCAGACTGGCTACGGCCCAGAACAGGCCTGAACCAAGAACGGCCAGCCAGATCACGCGGTCAGCGATTATGGCATTGAACGAGCCCTTGAGCGTATCGACAAAGCCCCCCTCACTGCGGGCGGCCGGAACTTTGGCGACGCCAAACGAAGCGAACATGCCGACAACGGCAAAACCGGCCAGAATCATCCCGGCCAGCCAGGCATCGGCGCCAACGGCATCAAGTATCAGGCCACCTGAAGCAGTACCGGCGATAATCGCGACGAATGTCCACATTTCGAGAGCGCCGTTGCCTTTCGACAACTTGTCGTGCGGCAGCAGTTCAGGCAGAATGCCGTATTTTGCCGGGCTGAAAAATGCCGACTGCATTCCCATGAGAGCGAGTACCAACAGAGGTGGCAGATAATCAGGATTAGCGAGGCTGAAGGCAGCCATCAGCATAAGAATGACTTCGAGAACCTTCATATAGACGATTATGCTGGTTTTGCTGATACGGTCGGCCACCAGACCGGCTGGCAGCGAAAACAGCATGATTGGCAAAGTAAACACAACGAAGGTAAGAGTAGTCTGCAGCTGCGAGATGTTTTCGAATTCAGGGTTTTCCGCTGTCATCCCGCTGGTGGCGGCACGAATAGCGAGAAAAGCGACAATCATCTTGAGGGCATTGTCATTGAATGCTCCAAAAAACTGAGCGATCAGCAGTTGTCGCAATGATGTCGGCATAGCCTGTTGCTTATTCTGTTCCTGTCTGTCAAACATTTCTCGAAGCGGAGCTGGCTGCGAGCTTTGCTGGTCGTTCATGGTTTCCTCCCGGGCAGGCTGGCTGTTGCGTTGATTTTGTAAGCGTCAGAATCTGGCTTAATCTCTGGATCGAAAGTCAGCAGGGCGTTGTCAGCCCGCAGAACATTGCCGTATTTTCTGATCAGCAGTTCGTCGAAGATATCGCATTGAGCTGGTTTTTCGACAGTGCCGTCGCCACTGTCGATTACGTAGAACACAGGGGCATCGCCGCCAGAAGGCTCGAACAGCAGTTCGGGTTCAGAGTCTTCGTTGGCGGCATGGTCGTAGACGGCTCGCAGCCAGGGCTTGTTGAAGTCTGAGTCGAATGCGAAAAATTCGACTTTTTCGACGTCTGACCAGTGACTGGCACGATCGATCTGTTCAGCAGTCCACAGGCGATAGCCATCTTTTCCGTGTCTGACCCGATAGACGGGGCATGGCATATAAAGCCGCTCATCATCTAATTGCATGCGATACATGACCTGGTTATAGTCACTGCGCGGCTTTTTGTGCTCTTTTGCAGTAAAAAACGCGGTAAAAGTCGCCTCAATATAAACTTTGCGTCCGTCATCAGCATCAAACCAGGGGTGATGCACCGGGTTGTAAAAATTGTAGGCATCGTGTTCGATGATCTTGCGCGCATACAGCCAGGGCCCGGTGAAGGTGTCGGCTTCGCTGTACCAGATTTCGCCGGTGTTACCCTGTGCGAACATGACCCAACGGTCGCGATACTGGTTATAGCTTATCGACCCGGTAAAATCGCCAATTCGTCGCCCGCTGCCAAGCTCGATCAGGCTCAGCCAGGTTTCATCGATTTTAATGAAACCTTCTTTCAATAGCTGCTTCTGAACAGCGGCATCATAAGGCAATGTGCCTTGACGCCATTTCATTTGCGGTCGCCCGGTAGAACCGCGTTCGATTTCGTAATATCTGCCGCCAATCAGGCAGGCATCAAAAGCTGCGCTGGCAGGGTCGACCGTGGTCAGGCAGGTATAGTGCTCGTATTCTGATGGCGTTGCGAATGAGCTCAGAGTACGGGTTATTCTTTCCCAGGGCTGCAGGCAGAAACCTGCGACATCGCCATATTTTACCGGAACGGCACGGGCCGACTTGTGGGGGCGCGATGATTCTATGCGTCTGAACGGAACAAAAACACCCTGCAGTTCTTCAAACACGGCATAACCGGTTTCGACGGCCTCTTCGAGAGTTTTATGAATGACATAGCGGCAGGCCAGAATTTCTTTTTCGTTATCAGTATCGGCGATCAGGGGCACTACCGTTTCGATCCAGACGAAACCAGGCTCTGGCAACGGAACCATGCGGCTGGCGAATCCTTCCTGTTCAGTAAAAAACTTCAGTGGCAGCTGCAGATCTGGAACCCCTGACCTGGTCAAATCTATCTCAGCGCCAGAACCGCTCAAATTCATGCGGCCTGGCCCGAGAGTGTCGCCATAAAAGCTCAGCAACCGGTTCTGCCAGACGACTGGCACAGCCGAATCAAGCCCTAGAACATCGCCGGCCAGCTCAAAAGGCTGCCCCGAGAGGTCGATGCCGGCCAGAGCACTGTCGCGATAACGACCACTGCCGGTGATGCGATAAAGTCTTTCGGCAATGGCGGTTCGTTCGAGCGCTAACGTAAAAATCGTACCTGGCTCGATCTTAACCGTTACGGAACGTTCGCCGAAGAAGTCTATCTGAGGCACCCGATAACCATGTCCGCGCACAAGAAAGCGTACGCTTTTTCCTACCAGATCGGGCTCGATTACAGCAATATTGCCAAGGTTGTCGCTCTGCAGCGTCAAGGCATTGAAGGCTTCCAGTTCTACCAGTGGGATTCCGCGACCATCAGCTGCATCGACCGTTCTGATCAGAAAAACATTTGCAGCAACCTGCTTTTCAGCCGCCGACAACTCTGGATATTGACAAAATGCCAGCATTATAAGCAGCTGCAGACAAGCCAGCGAGCAGAATCGATTTTTCCAGATCATATAATCCCCTGCTTTATGGTTTTGACAAATATACCATTATGGCCTCTCAGTCTAAAGAATAGTTTCAAAACACTTTCCTGCACGATAAAAAATGCCGGGCGACTGCTGTTTGAGCAGGGCCCGGCATTGGTTAAGACCAGCGACGAGGTCAGCGTAATGGGCGCATGGCGGGATAACGTTCTTCGTAATCGCGTAACATGCCGGCGACTACACCTGAAAGAGCGAGTAATGCCAGAAGATTCGGAAAGGCCATCAGGCCATTGGCGATATCTGAGAGGTTCCAGATCAGTTCGAGCGGAACTGCCGCGCCAATTGGTATAAGCAGCACGTAAACGAGGCGATAGATGAATACCGCTTTTTTAGCGCGTTTGGGATTGGCATCGAACATATAACGAACCGAGCGGTCACCGTAATAGCTCCAGCCGATCATTGTCGAGAAAGTGAAAAAGATCAGGCCAAAGCTGACGACGTGGTGGCCCCATGCGACATTGTGCCTGAACGCAGCAGCAGTCAGTTCAGCACCCTTGAGGCCGGCAAACAGAGGAGCTTCAGCCTGATTGAAATAGCCACTGGTAATTATTACCAATGCAGTCATCGAACAGATCACTATAGTATCGATAAAGGGTTCGAGCAGGGCAACCATACCCTCGCGAACTGGCTCAGCCGTTTTTGCCGCGGCATGTGCGATTGGTGCCGAACCGAGACCGGCCTCATTTGAGAAAAGGCCGCGGGCAATGCCCCAACGCATCGCCTCGGCGACGCCGTAGCCGAGCATGCCGCCGGCGGCTTCCTGCAGGCCAAATGCTGAACCAAAAATCATTTTAAAGGCCGGAATCAGATTCTCGCGCTGCACAAATAGAATGTAAAGCGATGCCGCTACATAGCCAAAAGCCATGAACGGCACGACCTTGTCGGCAAAACTGGCGATACGCTTGATGCCGCCAAGAATGACAATACCTACCAGTATGGCAATTACAATGCCGATTACCAGCCGCACCATGTTAAAACCTTCACCGGTTGCGACCTCAGCCAGTCCGGCCTCGCAGAGATAGGAGTGCAGAGGAGCAGCCACCGAATTGGCCTGCACCATATTGCCGATACCGAATGAGGCGACAAAAGCAAAAATGGCGAAGAGCATTCCAAGTTTCGGCATTTTCAGACCATCTCGCAGATAATACATCGGGCCACCGGCTACTTCGCCATCTGAGTCGATCGTGCGGTATTTCAGCGCAAGCAGGCAACAGGTAAACTTGGTACACATGCCGATAAAGGCGCTGACCCACATCCAGAAGACCGCACCCGGCCCGCCGCTGGCAATGGCTGTGGCGACGCCGGCAATGTTACCGGTGCCTACTGTTGCTGCCAGCGCTGTCGACAGTGCCTGAAAGTGCGTGATTTCGCCTTTGTCGTCAGGTTTCTCCCATTTACCAGAAATCAACGACCAGGCATGCGCAAAAAACCTGATCTGCACGAGCCGCATTTTATAGGTAAGCCAGATGCCAGTGCCAACGATCATGAACATGAGAAAATAACCCCACACGTAACCGTTGACTGTCTCGACCCATTTCGCGAATTGTTCCACATTTACCTCCGGACAGATAATACTATCTCTTATCAACTATCGGGTCGCCGACGGCTCAGAATAATAGCTAACCCGTAAAAACCGGCAAAAAATGTTATACCGATTGGACTTTACGGCCAACTGCAATTATAATGCGGCAGGTCGAAAATCAATACGGGTGAAGCTTATGCAAAATGAGATTAACTGGGAATCAGCAAACGAAACCGGGTTTCCAATGAAACTGGTCGAAAAGGGCCTTGACCTCAAAGGGCGCAACGCGTTTTTCTTTTATTTTTCGGTTACTATCGCGGTTGTGTCGATGGTCTGGGTAATCATGCTGTCGATCCGCATCATGATGCTGAGCCGCACCGACCCGGCGATTCCGGGATATTACGTTACCATTGCGATGGTGTGCATCGGCGTCAGCCTGGTCAGCCTGCACCATTTCTACCGGGTTTTCGCTGACCGCAAGGCATATTTCAAGCAGATCGAAATCGATGACACCGGCCTCGTCAAATTTCTCGAAGTTACCAGCGAAGGTCGCCGCGAATGGCAGGAAAAACTGCGCAAATTCGAGTCGATCAGCCTGCGCCACTATACTTACCGGGGCAAAGATTCATGGTATGTGGCTGTTGTGCATGGCGACAAGACAAAGAGTTTTCCCATTTTTTCGCCAGGGGAAAGCGACCGCGAAGCGCCCGAAGAAGCCAAGCGCGAGCTTCTGGCGCGTATGGGCAGCCAGTTCAGCCAGTTCGGACTGGTAACCAGCTACGAAAAAAAATCAGAGAATGAAGAGCAAAGCTGATGAAAAAGAAAACACAGGATTCACCCAATAAAGAAAAATCCGTCTGGCAGCCGACAACTGCTCTGGCTCCGGTTCCGGCGGTTATGGTCACCTGCCAGGGCAAGCAGGGGCGCCCCAATATCATTACCCTCGCCTGGGTCGGTACAGTCAACTCAGAACCACCCATGCTGTCGATTTCAATACGACCCGAACGCTATTCATACGGCCTGATAAAAGAAAGCGGCGAATTCGTGGTCAATCTCGCCGATCGCCAGACCGCACAGGCAACCGATCTTTGTGGAGTAATCAGCGGCCGCGACCATGACAAGTTTCACGAAACCGGTCTGACGGCAGGGCGCAGTCAGACTTTGCAGGCGCCGATAATAATCGAATGCCCGATAAACATCGAGTGCAAAATCGAGCAGGAAATAGCTCTCGGCTCGCATAACATGTTCATTGCCCGCATCACAGCAGTGCAGGTAACACAAAAACTGATCGACAAAGATGATTGTCTGCATATCGAAAATGCCTCACTGGTCGGGTTCGCGCACGGACATTACTATCAGCTCGGCCGACAAATCGGGCAGTTCGGCTTCAGCGTGAAAAAGAAGTGAGTGCTGTCGATCTGCTGATTGTCGGTGCCGGTGCGGCCGGTCTGATGGCAGCCATTAAGGCGGCTGACGATGGCCTGCGGGTCAGTATTGTCGAATCTATGGCAAAACCAGCCCGCAAACTCGGTATTGCCGGCAAAGGCCGCGGCAACCTTACCAATACAGCGCCAACTGCTGAATTTCTCAAGCACTTCAACCGGCATGGGCGATTTTTAAAAGCCGCGTTCGCAGCGTTTTTCAACAAAGATCTCATCGAATTTTTCGAAAGCGAAGGTTTAAAGACCGTCGAAGAACGCGGCGGCCGGGTTTTTGTCGCTTCCGGCAGGGCTACTGATGCAGTAAGATGCCTGCATCATGCAATTGAACGCCGTGGCATCAAACTGCTGACCAGTAACCCGGCTCGCGATCTGCTGATCATCGAAAAATCCTGTCATGGTGTCATTCTGGCGAACGGACGCAAACTCGAAGCGACCAGAACACTGCTGGCAACCGGCGGCATGTCATACCCGCTGACCGGCTCGACCGGTGACGGCCTGAGAATGGCAAAACAGTGCGGCCACACAATAGTGACTCCCCTGCCCGCTCTGGTAGCACTCAAATCTGAGCAGACACTGCCAGAAAATCTGCAGAGTGTCGTTCTCAAAAATGTCTCGGCCGAACTTCGTATCAACGGGAAAAAAGATACTGCCGAGTTTGGCGAAATGGCATTTCTCGACGGATACCTGGCCGGGCCGATCATAATAACCCTCAGCCGCACAGCTGTTCAGGCGCTTCATTCCGGGCACAAGGTCGAAATCGTGCTCGACCTGAAACCGGCGCTCGACCATGCAACTCTCGACCGCCGCCTGCTGCGCGAAATTGAGAACAATCGCGGTATCGACATCGCTGGCCTGATCGCCAAATTGCTGCCAGCTGAACTGCGCCGTTACTGTCTTGAACAGACCGGCCTGACTGGCAGTAAAAAAGCAGATCAGATGAGTGCCGAACAAAGAAAAAACCTGCGCCTATGGCTCAAAGAACAGCGTTATCACGTCACTGGTCACGCCCCATGGGAACAGGCCATAGTTACAGCTGGCGGCATCGCCACCAGCGAAATCAATCCGAACACACTCGAATCAAGAATCATCGCAAACCTGTATTTTGCCGGCGAAATCATCGACATCGACGCTGATACCGGCGGCTATAATCTTCAGGCCGCCTTTTCGACCGGCTGGCTGGCTGGCATGTCAGCTGCACAGGCAATCAAAAACGCCGGCAAGGCCCGTTAAAACCGCAAAGGAACCCACACCATGAAATTCATATTACGCCAGCTCGAACTGCCTCTGGATTATAAAGACGACGACCTGCCAGCAGCAGCAGCGCGCCGCCTCAAATGCGACGTCGATGAAATAATTCATGTCGAGCTCGTAAAAAGATCGATAGACGCCAGACCAAGACGGCCGGCACCGCTGTTTATCGCCGCCGTAAAACTCGAAATGGCCGCCCGGTTCCGCATGCCATCCTGGTTAAAAAAAGACATCGAAGAGCTCGAAGATGAGCCGGTTTCGCTAGAAATTCCAGCTAAACCCGTTCTAAAAAGCAATGATCCACGACCGATAGTGATCGGCGCCGGCCCGGCAGGTCTGATGGCCGCCTGCCATCTGGCTACAACGGGGCTCAGTCCAATCGTTATCGAACGCGGCGACCGGGCCGACCGTCGCAAACCTGTCGTCGACAGCTTCTGGCGAACAGGCGCTTTCAATCCCGAAAACAACGCACTCTACGGCGAGGGCGGAGCTGGCCTGTTTTCTGATGGCAAACTTACTGCGCGCAGCAAGGATCGGCCACGCATACGCACTTTTTTTGAAATTCTGGTGCGCTGCGGCGCGCCACGTGACATTCTGATCGATGCTGAACCGCACCTCGGCAGCGATGTGCTGCTCGAAGTTGTCGCCAACATGCGCCAACTTATCGAATCCAACGGTGGCGAAATTCTTTACAATACGACACTCACCGATATAATCTGCGAAAATGGCGCAGTTATCGGCATTAAATGTGGTGACAAAGAAATCCCCTGTAACGCCCTGATTCTGGCAACCGGGCACAGCGCGCGCGACGTCTACCACCTGCTGCATACCCGGAAGGCCAGTCTCGAAAGCAAGCCTCTGGCCATCGGCATCAGACTCGAAGCGCCGCAGACGCAGATCAACCAGTCGCAATACGGCCGATTCGCCGGGCATCCAAGACTGAAGGCGGCGAGTTTCCGGGTGACGCGCCGCCCCGAAAATGAGGCCAGAGCATGTTACAGTTTCTGCATGTGCCCAGGTGGTCTGGTTATCTGCTGCGCATCAGAGCATGGCGCGCTTACAACCAACGGCATGAGCTACTCAGGCCGCGACAGTATCTGGGGTAATGCTGCTTTCATAGTGCCGGTCGAACCCACCGACTTCGCAGACCCGGCCTTCGCCTCTTCAGGCAAAGAACTCGCCGGGCTGCTCTTTCAGGAAAAAATCGAAAAGGCAGCCTTTACTGCCGGCGGTGGCGACTTTGTCGTGCCAGCACTGATGCTCGCCGACTTTCTTGCAGCAAAGATTTCTGACAGCCTCCCTGCCAACAGATCATGCCTGCGTTCAGCACCGGCTTGTTTCGACAGCATTCTACCCGAATTCGTCACCCGAACTTTGCGACAATCTCTCCCGCCAATGCTGCGGGAACTTGGCAATATCAACTTCGCAGACTGCATCGTTTATGCAGCAGAAACCCGCAGCTCGAGCGCAGTACGCATTCTGCGCGACGAGACGGGCCAGTCGCCGACTCTACGCGGCCTTTTTCCGGCCGGCGAAGGTGCCGGTTACGCCGGTGGTATCGTCAGCTCTGCTGTCGACGGACTCAAGGCTGCCGAACAGCTAACCGCCAACCTTATTTGAACTACTCTATGCATCCTGACTGGTATTCTGCACCTGAAAAAAATCATTTTGTCATTGCGGCTATTTGCTGGTAGCATATAAATTAGATAGATAAATGCCGAGACGGGTACCAATGCTGTTTTGAGCAGGATTTAATAAAATGCAGATTGAGAGAGTGTTTCAACAGAACCTGGCTGACAATCAGAGAGAAGAAGACTATTGCCAAGCTGGGCTCAGCGAAATTCCTGCTGCCGATGTCAGCGAACAGGCGGCACGTTACCGGGAATTTTCGACCCGTTGTTTCTGGCAGGAAATCGCGATTGCAATCACTCTGGTAACTTGTTTTGTGCTTGCCTACCTGTTCTGCTACCTGGTAGGTATTGAATACGGCAGCTTTCTTCACGGCAAAATCCTTTATGCCGTGTTCGTTTTCTTCAATATCTATGCT
>Ga0209096_1002405_pt1 | contig 18175 bp, 9 predicted proteins | sample AD_UKC034_MetaG_FD_184407 | JGI IMG/M metagenome (GOLD analysis project Ga0209096, IMG submission 184407) | Active sludge microbial communities of municipal wastewater-treating anaerobic digesters from USA - AD_UKC034_MetaG (SPAdes) (version 2) | ecosystem: Engineered > Bioreactor > Anaerobic >... | reverse complement strand
CTTCCAGGATCATGGCGTTCAGGTAGTGGGTGACAGCCGCCGGGCCGCGCGGGATGCGGCTGGCCAGCCCCACCGCCTGCACGCAGCGGATGGCGTCGCTGTCGGTGCCGGCCACCGTGTCATATTGCCCCAGCTTGGTCAGAATCGTGTCGCCGTCCCAGCCGCCGCCGCGGAAAGGAAGCGGGTCGGTGGGCGTCGGCGCGTTCTGGGTGATCGACTGCTGGCCGTGACTCAGGGTCACGCCGCCCGACGAGACCCCCTGCCCCGCCAGGTTGCCCAGCCCCGGCACCGCCTTTTCCACCGGGTTGCGCGTGCTGGTGATCGTCACCGGCGGCATGTTTACCACATCGCGCTGCACGGCCGCGGTCTGGCCGGCCTGCTGCTGCGCCACGTGGGTCAGCTCGTGCGCCAGCAGCCGCTGGCCGGCCGGCGTGTGCGGCGCATACTGGCCGGGGCCGAAGACGATATCGCGGCCGCTGGTGTAGGCGCGGGCGTTGATCTCCTGGGCCGACTGGGCAGCCGCGCCGTCGGTGTGCACGCGCACATCGCCCAGGCCGCGCCCGAAATGGGTTTCGGCGAAGGCGCGCGTCGCGGCGTCGGGCGACTGGCCAGGCGCTTGCAGCGTGCGCTGGACGCTGGCCGGTGCAACGCCGCCCGGCGCGGCGCTGGCGGATGCGCCCTCGACGCTGCGCATCACCTGCTCAGCCGCGGCGTCAGCCTCCTGTTCCAGCGGGTCGTTGGACGCGCCGACCATCAGCTTGGCCTGCACCGGCGGGCCTAAGCGCTGCGCCGGGCCGGCGCTGGCCAGCGCGCCGGCCGGCCGCTCAGCCAGTTTGGCCGGCGCGCTGCCGGCGCCGCTGGCGCTGGTCTCCTGTTCGACGGCGCCGGCGCGCCTCTGACGCCACAATCGCTTGCTTGCCATCTCACACTCCTGGCCTGCGTGGCCGGTAGGGCGGCCCCTCGCCGCCGCCCAGGTTGGCCAGACCGATGCTCGAACGAGATCGAGCGTTCGCGAGCGGAAGGTGAACAGGATACACAGGATCGCTGATCCGAATCCTGTGCATCCTGTTCATCCTGTTCAAACCGATATTCCTCTTTCACTGGCTCAACGCATCCACCAGCGCCGCCACGCCGTTGCGGCGGCCGTTGCGGTGGCCGTTTTGCGGCGGCTGCAAGGGGGAGGTGGCGCCGGCCTTGCGGTATTCGCTGTGGACGGCCTGCTCCAGGTGCGCCTCGGTGACGACGCCGACGGGGGTGTCCAGCGCCAGCAGGGTGGCCAGTTGCGCCGCGTTGCGAATCTGGCCGCCGGTCATGGCGCAGCGGCTGGCCACCCGCTCCAGCGCGGCCGCGTCGACCGAGTTGGCGGGGGGCAGGTGCAGTTGCCAGATGTGCCAGCGCTCCTCGGCCTGCGGCGCAGTGAAGTTGATGGCCACGTCCATGCGCCGCTGAAAGGCGCTGTCGATGTTCTCGGCGGCGTTGGTGGTGATCAGGACGATGCCCTGATAGCTCTCCAGCCGCTGCAAGAGGTAGTTGGTCTCCAGGTTGGCGTAGCGGTCGTTGGCCGAACGCACCTCGGTCCTGCTGCCCAGCAGCGCGTCTCCTTCGTCCAGCAGCAAGACCACGTCCAGGTCCTCGGCCGTGGAGAGGACGCGGTGCAGGTTCTTCTCGGTCTCGCCGATGTACTTGTTGATCACCGCGGCCAGGTCGACGCGGTAGAGGTCCATGCCCAGCTCGGCGGCCAGGATGCGCGCGGCCAGGGTCTTGCCGGTGCCGCTGGGGCCGGTAAGCAGGGCGCGCACGCCGCGGTTGCCCCCCGCGCCGAAGGCGGGACCCAGCCGGTCGGGCAGGCGCTCGCGGTGGCGGCAGCGCCGTTCCAGCTCGGCCAGCCGCTCGGCCACGCCGTCGCTGACCACCAGGGCCGGCCAGGAGAGCCCGTCGCCCTCCAGGTGAGCGGCCAGGGTGTCCAGCAGTTGACGATTGAGCGCGCGGCAGGCCTCCTGCACATCGTCCAGGGCGACGGCGGCGCGGCCTTCCAGCGCGGCGTAGGCGCTGGCGGTGGCCGCGGCGCGGCGGATGTGGCCATCGGGCAGGTGGAAGCGCTCGGCGATGGCGGGCAGGTCAGGCGAGGGCGCGTCCAGCGCGGCCTGCCAGCAGCGCAGGCGCTGTTCCGCCTTGAGCGGCGGCACGCGCAGGGTCAGGCTGGCCTCGGCCAGCTTGCCGTGCAGCCCCCCTTCCAGGCCCAGCAGCACCATCACCGGCCCGTCGTAGGCGGTCAGTTCCGCCGGCTGGGCCGTCTCGCCCGGCCCCAGGTCGTAGGAGATCACCGGCGCCGCGCCGACCATGCTGCACAGCGGCCCCAGCCAGCGCTGGGAACGCTCGCTCAGGCCCGGACCATCGACCGCGATCACGCTCCGCCCCAGGGCAGCCGCCACGGCGCCGGCGATGCGCAGGCGGTCGCTGCCGGCCGTGCCGCGCAGCACCAGGGCGCGGGCCTTGCCGGCCAGAAGCACCGCCGGGGCCTGCGTCAGCCGCTGCACGAACGGCTCCGGCAGAATGAGGTCGGCGATGGCGGGGAAGTCCGCGGCCGGGTGAAAGGTCAGGCCGGCGCTGCGGCTGGGCAGGTCGCCGCGCACCACGTCCCACAGCTCGCCGGGCACGCGCAACGCCCACTCGGCGCGCGCCGCGTCGGGGTTGACCGCCTCGACCAGCCCCAGGTCCAACAGGCTGCGCGCCAGGGCCAGGGCGTCCAGCGCGTCCTCATCGCCGCCGCGCGTCACCTGGCCGATCAGCTCCACCGAGGGCCGGCGGCTGGACAACGGCTCTTGCAGGCGGGCAAAGACCGCGCCGAAGCGGGAATCTTCCTCCACCAGGCCAGCCAGGATCAACGCCAGGCGGCCATCGATCCCCACATGGGCCGTGCGTTCCAGGCGCAGCAGGGGCAGGTGATCGGCGCGCCCAGCCTCCCAGCGCGCCAGTTCCTCCTGCCACCAGCGCCAACCCGCCTCCCAGGTGATCTCGGCCGGCATGAAGCGCAACATCTCCTCGAAATAGCCGCCCAGGAAGGGAAAGTCCTGTTGAAAGGTCGTCTCGCGGCCGACCGCGCTGTCCAGGCGGTGGACGGTGAACAGCAACCGGTAGACCGCGGCGTACATCAGCAGCAGAAAATGGCTGCGGGCGGTGGGGGGGAGGTGGGTGAAGGTGGTGTTTTGGGACATGGTGGGAAGAAGTCAGAGGTCAGAAGTCGGAGGTCAGAAGTCAGGGATACGTCTCGTGCTTGGGCCGGTCTCCGACCGAGCCGTTTCGTGTCCTAGAGCCCAGGGATTGAAATCCCTGGCTGACAGCACCAAGGCCCCTCAGGGCCTGCCGGAGCAGTCTCCCAGCGGCTGAGGCCGCTTCGTGCTGTCAGACGGTGAATTCCATTCACCGGGCCCGCGCCGGGCCGCTCATCACACCAAATCATAATGAAACCGCACCACCCGTCCGAAGCGCGGCAGCCAGCCGGGGTCGAAATCCAAACCGGCTATGCGAACCGGCAGCGACACGGCGGCCAGCGGCAGCATCAGATCGACGTGGCTCGACGTTACGTAAAGCTGACCGCGGCGCAGCAGCAGTTCGGCGGCCACGTCCTCCGCGTCGCCCAGCGCGCCGACCAGCATCTGACGCAGCAGCGGCGTCACCGCGGCCAGCCAGCGCCGCATGTCACGGCTGACGCCGGCCAGCAGCGAACCGTCCAACGGCGCGATCGGGGCCAGATCAATGGTCTGGTCAACGTCGGCGTCATCCAGCCAGGCGAGCCACGCGGCCGGGATGTGTAGGCTGTCGCGGAAAGCCGCAAAGCGCGCACCGGGCGGTTGTCCCGGCTCGCGACCATCAATGGCAGCCAGCGCAGCCCAGAGTGGGTCGGCGGCGAGGTCGTCAAGGTTGCCAACTTTCGGAAAAGTTGGCAACCTTGCGGCGTCCAGCAGCAGCGCCCGGCCCAGCAGCTCCAGCACGCCCCACGGCCCGACGGCGCTGGCCAACCGCCACTCCGCCTCGAAGCAGTCGGGCAGATCGAGCTGCTGCATGACGTTCAGCAGGAAGAGCACGCCGCCCAGTTGAGTGGCGACTCCTTCGGTCAACGCCGCTGCCGCCTGCGCCGCGTCGGCGGACAGCCCTTGCGCAGCGACCGGCGCCAAACTGCGGGATGCGCGGTTCGAGCCAGCGGCGGTGGAGGGGAGCGGCCTGTCCGGCGGTACGGCGCGCTGACCGGCCGGCCCGTCTGGTGCAGCGGGCGCCTGATCCTGCGCGTCGCCGGGATCGCGGACCTCCTGCGGCGCATCGCGGCTGGCCGGCGTGACGGTTTCCGGAGCCTCCGTCCACCGGTTGACCGCGCGCTGCCCACTTTGCGGCGGGGCAGAGGTCGCGCGGCCAGCCGCCTCCGCGGGCAGGTCAGCACCCTGCGCGGGCGTCACGGGCTGCCCATCGTTGACCGCGGCTGAGACGGCGCCCTGCTGCCAGCGCTGCACCTGCCGGCCGAAGTCGGGCGAGCGGGCAAGCGACGGCGCGTGGGCCAGCGTCAGCGCGACGCCCAGCAACAGCTCACCTCCGGCGGCCAGCCCGGCGTGCGCGACGGCCGCGGCTGACAGCCAGGGACGCCATGGCGCGGCCGGCGACGACGTGAGCGGCGCGGCCGAAGGCGGCGCTGGAGCCGCGACCGGCGTGGCCAGGTCGTGGGCGGCGCAGCAGGCGCGCAGGGCTGCGTCGGCTTCGGTCGGGGTCAGCCGCCGCACCAGGGCAGCGGCCTGATCGCGGCCATGCAACAGTCGCAGCACGGCCGGCAGCAGGGCCGGCCTGTCCAGCAGTACCGCCGCCAGCGCGCCGGGGGCCAGGCTACCCCAGCCATGCCGGCCAGGGATCATCTGCCACCACCAGCGCTCCGCCGCCCGGCCACGGCTGACATCCAGCGCCAGGCAGGCCAGCATCTCCGCCTCGTCGCTGAAGAGCACAGCCGGACAGTCTGGCGGCGCGGGGCCGTCCCAGGGCCGGACGGCGCGGCGGGCCAGGTCGGCCAGCGCAGCCCGACCGGCGCGCTCCCAGGCCGGATCGACGGGCCGGCCGCGGCCCAGCGGCAGCCGCGGCTCGCCGCGCCAGGGCAAATGACGCACGATCAGGACCGCGGCCGGGGCCAGGCCGGGGGGCCGCAGGTCGGCGCTGGCCAACGTCTGCGCGATGGCCAGGCGCGCGGCCAGCGCATCGGCGTGACCGGGCCAGCCGGCAACGCGTGCCCGGCCGATGGTCACCGCATCGACGCCGGCCATCAGCCGCGCAGCAGCGTCTGGGCCTGGCTGATCCAGGTTTGAGCGGACGCCGCGCTGACCCCGGCTGCCTGGGCGATGACCGCGGGCTGCGCCTCGGCCAGCAGGGCCAGGTTGGCGACGCCGGCCTGTTGCAAGGCGTTGGCGCGGCGGCTGCCGATGCCGCGGATGATGGAGACCGACTGCGTGCCCAGCACGTCGGGCGGCAGCGTCAGGCCGAAGTTCGGATCCAACGGCACCACCACGCCGCCGCTGGGCTGGGCGCCGCCGCCCGGCTGCGTCACGCGCCCACCCTCGGCCACGCCCGAAGCGCCGCCCAGCAGAAAGCGTCGCAGGGTGCGGCTGTAGAAGCCCCAGGCAAAGGGCTGCGCGGTCAGCCGCGCGCCGCCGGTGCCGGCCTGATCGGCCGGCAGCAGCGAGGCCAGGAAATTGAAGCTGACGCGCGTCTGGCTGTTGGGAACCACGCCGATGAAGGCAGCACCGTCGCGCGCCTGCGTGGCCCGGCCCAGCGCCTCCGCGCCCACGGAGGCCAGCGCGGCGCGCGCGCCTTCGGTCAACTGCGACGAAAAGGCGTCGGAGGTCATGCCGATGACGATGTCGTACTGGTCGGTGCGCTGCTGCAAGTCCGAAGCCAGCAGCTCGGCCTGCTGACTGAAGGCGAAGGTGTCGTAGGCCCGCCGGTACTTCAGGTTCAACTCGGCGTCCAGGATCGCCAGATTGATGCCGCGCGTCGCCTGGCCGGCCAGCAGCGACGCGCCGTCCAGGAAGATGCCGCCGTTGGCCTCGAAGCCGTCGCCCAGCGCCAACAGGGTGTGCGTGTCCTGAGCCAGCGCGCCCAGCCGCAGCGCGGCCACATCGGGGCCGAACATGGCAGCCTGGCCGGCCAGCCCGGCCGCCAGCGTCTCCAACATCTCCAGCACCAGGTTGATCAGGTCGGCGGTGATGACGTCCCCTGGCCGCACTCTGGGGAGCACGGTCGCGCTGCCGCTGGACGGCGCATCGCCGGGGGTCGCGACGCCGCCAATTCCCGGCGTGAAGATGCCCAGATCGAAGCCGGGCCGGATGCCGGGATTGATGCTGAAGCCGCCGGGCTGAAACAGGTCTGGCCTGACCGTTGCCAGCGAGTTGTTGAGCATCTCCAGCACGCTGGGATTGGTCAGGCGCTGGTTGCTGACGAGATTAGCGAAGTTCTGTGCCATGATCGGTCCTCCATCGTGGGTCACGAGTAGTTGGCGAAGTCGTAGTGATCCAGGCTGAAGCGCGCCTGGCCGGCGTAGGGCATGTGGCCGCTGCTGAAGACGACGTAGGGCTGCGGCGGCAGCGCGCCCCCGCTGGTCGCGGCAATGGCCTCGGCGTTCTCCCGCACCAGGTAGAGCCAGACCAGCTCCTGCTGCTGCCGGCCCAGGTCGATGGATGGGAAGGCGTAGCTGGCGCGCAGCAGGCCCATCAACTCGTCGCCGGTGATGTGCATGGGCGTCGGGGTGGCCATGCCCTGAAAGAAGTCCTCCAACTCAAAGCCCTGATAGCGGTTGGTGGCCAGTGGGACCAGCCCGACGGCCGGCAGGTAGCGGAACAGGTCCAGCGCGTGCAGTTGCGTCAGCGTCGCGCCAAAGCCGCCTCCCTGGATCATGGCCGTCAGTTGCGCCTGGAACTGAAGGAACGCGGCCTCCCCCTCGGCGGGACGGCGCGCGCCGGTGGTCAGCGGCCAGACCGCGGAGGCCGCGGGCGGAACCGGCTTGCGCCGCACCGACCAGAGATCGACGAACTGCACGCCGGCGGTGGTCCAGAGCAGCAGCGCCAGCGGCACGTCGCACTCGGTCAGGTTGCCGCGGCCGCGCAGCCAGTCCACCAGGCCGTAGCTGGTCAAGGGCGACTGGCCGCCGGGCAGGCGGAAGGGATCGGCCGCGAAGCCGGCGCTTTGTTCGGTCCCGAAACAAAGGTGCGCCAGCCAGTTGCGCAGGCGGGCGCGACTGGCCGGGCTGGTCTGGGTCAGGAGCGTGGTCAGCGCCGTGCGCGTCGCCGGGCTGACGAAGTCGACCTGCGCCAGGTTCACCCCCACCAGGCGGAAGGCGACCCCCTCCACGGCGAAGCGGTGATCGCAGCCGCTGGCCACGCCGCTACCGTTGAAGCCCACCACCGGCGCATGCTCGGCGAAGCCGGAGGCCGGCCCCGCGACCAGCAGGTAGACCCCTTCGACGATGGCGGCTGAGGGGGTGGTGGCCTCCGGCCCACAGATCGCGAAAAGCCCGGCGCCGCCGTTGAGCGCGGGCGCGTTGGGCGTGCGCACCAGGCCGACCTCCACATCCTCGGCCAGCGCCAGCGCTGCGCCTTTGCGGGTGAGCGCCAGGCCGCGGCTGATGCGCAGCACCGGTTTGGGGCCGTTGCTGACCAGCGCGACGTCGAAGCCCTCCACCACGCCCGCGCCGATGGCCAGTCCCAACTGCCGGCGCTGCTGGCGGTTGGCCTCCTGCTCGGCGCGCAGGTCTTCGGCCGTCAGCAGCCGTCCGTTGAAGAAATGGGTGTTGCGAATGCCGCCGCGCAGCATCGGTTCAAGCAGTTCGAGGCTCATGGTTGGTCTCCGTTCGGGCAGGCAACGCGTCTACACGTCCAGCCGCCACCAGCGGACGGTCAGCTCGTTGATGGGCAACGACGCCACATTGGTCGCCGCGACCCGAAAACGTCTTCCATCGTCGACGTAGTACACGGTCAGGATTGGGTTGGGGAACCGTTGCAGCGGCTCACCGGGCTGCGGGAAATCACCGGTGACCGTGCCTTGACCGGCATCGAACCGGATGGACTCCACCGCCACGGTGATCGGCGCGGGGCCGTTCGGCAGCCCCTCGGCGTCGGAATAGGCAGTGAAGCCCTGGCTCAAGTTTGGAAACTGGAAGCGGCCGCTGCCGGCGCTTACGACTCCGGCCGGCCCCTGCGGGCCAGCCGGGCCGGCGTCGCCCTGCGGACCTTGCGGACCAGGTTCACCCTGCGGGCCAGCCGGCCCAGCTTCACCGGCCGGGCCTTGCGGGCCGGCCGGGCCAGGTTCGCCCTGTGGCCCGGCTGGACCGGGCACTCCCCCACCGGGAGGGCCGGCGGGACCGGGTTCACCTTGCGGCCCGGCGGGGCCGGCCGGGCCAGCTTCACCCTGAGGCCCGGCAGGGCCAGCGGGACCAGCTTCGCCTTGCGGGCCAGGAGGGCCGGCCGGACCAGGCGCCCCCGCCCCTCCGCCCTGCCCACCGATCAGGCAGAAGAGCTCCTGCTTCAGCCGGTCAGGTATCAGCACCGGCCGTGCGTCGTTGTCGATCGCGACGCTGTCCACCAGCAGCGCGCCGGCCGCGTCCACGTCGAAGTGGATGGCGGCCAGCAGGATGCAGTCGCCGGTCGGCTCGAAGCGCGGGCAGACCTGCGTCGCCCAGACGGTCAGCGCCTCGCGCAGGGTTTCGCAGAGGCTCGAGGCGTAGAGGCCGATGCTCTCCTCCGGCGGCGAGAACGCGGGCGGCGACTGCTCCAGACCCAGATTGCGCACCAGGTCGATCAGGTAGGCGCTGTCGTCGGGGTCAGGGGGCGAGCCGCTTTCCGGGATGATCTCGATGCGCTGCAAGAGGTCGCCAAAGGCGCGGAAGTGATCCTCGCGGCCCTGCTCCGGCGCGTCCCAGGAGAATCCGGTGCGGAAGGTTTCCAGAATGCGCGACGGCGCGCGGGTGTCCTCCTCGGAGGCGCAGGCGCGTCCGGCCACCGGCACCAGGTCCACCTGGCATTCGTCGTAGCAAAGGCTGACGTAGGCGGTGTAGGAGCCGGGGCCGGCGAAGCCGGGCAGGTCGGCGCTGTGGCGCTGCAGCCAGGCGCCCAGGCGCGCGCACTGATCGTGATCCACCCAGATCCAGTCGCCGCGCGGGCTGATGGCATAGCCGCTGCTGACGTAGATCTCCACGTCGGAGCCGTCATCCAGCGGGCGGGCGGTGACATGCAGGCCGCAGACGGTGCCGTAGCCGTGCAGCAGCAGGTTGCTGATGCGGTGCTTCCACTCGAAGTGCGCCTGTTCCTGACGAAAGTCCTGCTCGCCCAGCACCATGCCAAAGGTGTAGTTGACCCGCTTGTTGGGCGGCAACGGCGAGCACTCAGCCGGGGATGTGATGCAATCTCTCATGTGTGTCTCCTTTGGCAGAAGATGATGGCGGCAAGGGGTGAACGGTGAACGGTTAACGGTTAACGGTGAACGGTGAACGGTTACGGAAATCGTGCGTTTGACGCACCATTGTTGGCGGCGCCGGCGGGGTGAACGGTGAACGGTGAACGGTTAACGGTAAACGGAAATCGTGCGTTTGACGCACCGTTGTTGGCGGCGCCGGCGGGGTGAACGGTTAACGGTGAACGGTGAACGGTGAACGGTGAACGGAAATCGTGCGTTTGACGCAACATTGTTGGCGGCGCCGGCGGGCACGGTCGGAGACCGGCCCGAGCAACAACGTAGGGGCACGGTCGGAGACCGGCCCAAGCGATAAGACGACCAGCATACCCGACAACTTCGGTTCACCATTCATCATTCACAGTTCACAATTCACCGCTTACCATTCACCGCTTACCGTTCACCGTTCACCGTTTACCGTATACCGTTTACCGTTCACCGTTTACCGTATACCGTTTACCGTTCACCGTTCACCGCAAGACGTCCCGATCGCTGACAACGCGCTCACGCACGTCCATGGGATGGCCGGGAACCAGATAGCCGTCGGCCAGGTAGTGTTGACCAACGATGATGGGTGCGAAACGGCTTTCGGGGCCGACGACGGTGTCCATGCCCAGCCTGATCTCGCCGATGCGAAAGGCGTCCCAGAAGCGGCGCACCTCGAACTGGGCGTGGGCCGGCTTCTCCAGGTTGATGATGCGCCCGACCATCCGCTCCTCCTCGGCTGACATGCCCTGCGGCGTCAGAACCGAGAAGCGGTGGGCGTCGTCCTCGAAGGCGCGCGGGCCGGCCCCGACCGCGGTGGGATCGCCCGCGGCCAGCTCGCGGCCGCCGCGGGTCATGAAGCGCTCGATGATACGCACCTGCGACGGCTGGGCCAGCACGTAGTCGTAGAGCATGTCCTCCAGCGCCTGCTCGCCGGTGCTGGGGGTCGGGTGCGTCATGCCCAGCCGGTCCAGGTCGCGGTGCAGCGGGTGGGCCGGGTTGAGCGCGGCCTGCTTGAAGCGCTCCAACAGGATCTCGAGGCACGGGTCCAGCAGCAACAGCAGGGCGAAGCGGATGCCGTCCAACGTGCCGCGCCGCTGATAGAGCTTGCGCGCATAGCGGATGAAGAGCCGGCGCCGGTCCCAGCGCGGGTGCCAGGGTGGCCACGGCCCGGCCGGCAACCCGCCCGCGCCCGTCACCCGCCGCGCCTGAATGCCCGCCCACAGCGGATCCACCAACAGCCCATACCAGCCCGCCAGCCAGTCCAGCGCCTCGCCCGGCGCGCCGCGTGCGTCGAACAGCACGGGCACATCGCGCATCTTGCCTTCGATCTCGCTGTAGAAGCCCTCCGGGTTGGCCAGCAGACGCTCCAGAAAGGAGGTCGCGTCGGCGTCGGCCACGTCACGGTACAGCGCGGGCAGGTAATGCTCCGGGTAGGAAAAGCGCGGGTACCAGATCCGCAGCGTCTGCAGCATCGGCGTCACCCGCCCGTTGCCGGCCAGCTCCAGCCGCACCTGAGCGTAGCGCCCGTGCGCGGCCTGGATCAACAGCTCCCAGACGCCGGCGTCATCCAGCGTGGCCGCGTCCTGGCCGTTGGCGGCCGCCCGCTGCAGCAACGCCGGGCGGTAGAAGGGCAGCTCGCCGTCGTTCCGGCGCAGCGCCAGGGCCGGCTCAGGCGTCCAGGGCACGGTGGGCAGCAGCGCCAGGTCGTTGTGCGCCCGCGTCCAGACACGGACGGCCGCGCCGGCCGGCAGACAGGCATCCAGCAGCAGCCGGTGCCAGGTGCAGTTGCGCGTCCGTCCGTCCAGCGCTGGCGTCTCCAGCATGGCATCGCGGGCAAATTTCGGCTGGTCCACGGCCACCAGCTCGGCCCAGCGCGCGGCCGCGTCCAGATCGGCGCCGAAGGGCAGCGGGCCGGCGGGACCGACGTCGTAGCGCACGCGGCCGTTGGCGGCCAGCAATGCCCGCCCGCCGTGGTAGTGCATGGGCAGGTAGGTGGCCTGCAAGTCCAGGCCCGGGGGCGAATCGTCCAGACGCAGCCGCCAGGCCATGGCCTGATTGCCGTCGCGCTGCACCAGATAGAGCAGGCCGCTGGCCGGGTCATAGGCCATGTCGTGGGCGGCCAGACGCACCTGCTCCTCCAGGCCCAGGGCGTCCTCCAGCGGCAGCGGCCCCTCCAGCCGCGCGCTCAGCTCGTAGCGCCAGAGCGAGGAAAGGGCCGCGTCGGCCGGGCTGTCCAGGATCAACACCGTGCCGTCGGGCAGCCCCTCGATGGCGATGGGATCGGCCGCGTCCAGGGGAAAGCCGGCGGGGAAGCTGCGCCCCGGACGCACTACCGCGCCGCCGCCCACCGGCCGGAAATCGACCTGCCCGGCCGGCTCCACCACCGTCAGCATGGCCGGCTCGGTCGCCAGTTGGAATCTGCGGTCGAAGCCCCAGTAGACCCGGTGGCGGCGATCGAGCACCCAGAAGCCGTCGTCGGGCGCGGCGGCCAGGTCGAACGGCTCGAAAGGCACGCTGGCGGGAAAGAGAAGCTGCGACGGCTGGCCGCCCGCGTGCAGGTCGAAGATCAACAGGCCGCGGCTGGTCAGGTCGCCGGCCACCAGGTAGTGATGGCCGGTGATGACCAGGCCGGCCAGCTCGCCCTCGCCCTGGCCGGCTGCCGGGGGGAGCGGGGCGGGACCGAAGTCGCCGGTCGGCGCGGGCGCGGGGGTCGCGGGGCGCTGCCACCAGACCGAGGGGCGGGGGTCGCCGCCGGGCTGCCAGTGGATGCGCCGGCGATCCTGGCTGATCCAGTAGACGTTGCCGAAGCGATCCACAGCCGCGCCGCGCCGCGCCTCAGCCGTCAACGGTGCATCACGCCGGCCGCGCGGGAAGATCGACAGCAGCGGCCGCAGGGTCAGCGCATCGGCGCGCGGGTCCCAAGCCACGTCGGCCCAGCCGCCGGCCTGGCCCGGCTCGCTGCAGCGCCGCCAGTCAGCCTCGCCGCGAAATAGATGGAAACGGGTGCCGTTGACGTCCATGGTTAGGTCCAGAGAGGGTGCGGGTTATTTGTTGGTTGTGCGGCTCGCCAGAAGCCCGTAATGCGTAATGCGTAATGCGTAACCGGAATCGCGGACGGTGGCTGCGGTGTATGAGGTGTGTCGTTCATGAGGTAACACATGTCACATGGCTATCCGGTTACGCATTACTCGTTACGTGTTACGAAGTACCCGTGCGGCTCGCCAGAAGCCCGTAACTCGTAACGAGTAACTCGTAACCGGAATCGTGATCGATGGCTGTGAAGCATGGAGAGCACAGTTCATGAGGAAACACAACTCACATAGCTATCCGGTTACGGGTTACGTGTTACGTGTTACTCAACATTTCGTCCTGCTCACCGGCACCGGCAGCACATCTGCCGGGGTTCCGCTGGGGGCGACGTCGCCCAGCAGGGCGGCCAGCGTCTCGGCCTCGCCCTCGCGCACGCCGAGACGGGCCAGGCGGGGCAGTTGCAGCCCGGTCAGGTCGCGGAAGTCGATGTCCGCGGCCGAGCCGACGCCCATCTGCATCGACTGAACGTATTCGACGCCGGCCACGCGGGTGACGGCGGCCTCCAGGTCTTTCTTCATCAGCCGGCGGTTCAGCGGCCAGCCGTCGGCATCGGGTCCGCCCGGCGGCAGCGCGGACAGGTACTCCTCCAGCCGCGTGCGCACGTCCTGGATCACCACATCGCGGAAATGCCCCTCCCGCACGTGCAGGCCCACCGACAGATACACGTCGAGATACTCCGGCCCCCGCACGTAGATCTCGGTGGTGATCAGCCGTCGCGGGTCCAGGTGATCGCACACGGTCTGCAAGAAGAGCCGGTCAGGCTGCGGCCAGCGCGGGCGGATCGCGTCGTGCTCAGGCGCCACCATCAACGTGACCACGCCGGGGCTGGCGCCGCTGCGGGCCGGGTGGAAGAGCGGCAACACCTCGACGCGGCCCATGTCCACGCCGGGGGTGCGCATGGCCACATCCTCGAAATCCTGGGCCGTCACCAGCCGGTCGCGGTGGCGCAGATAGGCGGGGATGTTGCGCTCGCCCTGGTCGGTGGTCTCTCCCTGGTCGCCGCCCCACGTGGGCAGCGGGTTTTCGACCTTGAAGCCCCCTTGCAGCCCCGGGTCAGGGGAGGCGTTGATCGCGCCCACGGCCACGTTGCCGGCCACGCCGCCGCCGTATTCGTAGCTGGCGCGGATGCGCTGGCCGGCGGCCGGCCGCGCGCCGGCCAGCCCGTCGCCAAAGCGGATCTCGCCCGCCTCTGGGTCCAGCACAAAGACCCGGTCATCCTCGTCCGCGGCCAGCAGGTCATCGGTCAGCCGCCAAAGCTGCCAGGTCCCATCGGCGTTCTGCGTCTCCAGGCGCAGGGAATCGCCGATGACCGGCGCGTTGGCCAGCCGGGCCGCTTGGTCAGGCTCGCCGTTGCCGCTGCCCAGCGGCTCGTTGCTCACCGCGACCGCCTGGCGCACGGCTACGGCGTTGACGCCCAGCCAGCTCAGCCGGGCGATGACGGGCGGCGCGTTGACGCCGGTCGTGGCCGGTGCAGCCACCTTGATGCGCAGCCAGGTCAGCAGCCGCGCCCGCACCTGCTCATCCTCCAGCCGCGGCGGATAGTCGCCCGACCCTTCGTCCAGCGGCTCGCTGAACTCCCAGGTGTGCAGGGCCGCTGCGCCGGGCAGTTCCAGTTGCACCACCCCCACAACGCCCAGCACGTCCGGCTCCTGGATCACCCGCAGCCGCGTGTAGCGGGTGGAGAGAGCAAAGCTGGGATCGGGCAGCTCGTAGGTCAGCGTCGGGCGGGGCAGGCGCTGGTCGTTGGCCCGGGAAAGGGGCAGGAGCGGGGGCGCGTCGTCGGCCAGCGCCGGCGCGACGCCGATGGAGAGCGTCTTGTTGGCGATGGCCTCGCGCACCGTGTCCAGGGGAACGTTTTTCGGCGCCAGCAGGGCGATGTAGACCGCGCCGTCCAGCGTGTCGCTCACCAGGTCAAAGACCGGGTTGGGCTCGCTGGCCGTGGGCAGCTTGAGCGGCATGGTCTCGTAGAAGCGCAGATCCGGCGCGGCGTCGGGCGAAGCGGCGCCGGTAGCTGCTGCCTGCGCCAGATGCGCCTGGCGCAGGGCGTCGAACTGGCGTTCCAGCTCGGCATGGCGGGGGCTGGCGGGGTCCACCGGCCGCTTGAAATAGACCTGCCCCTCCACCGGCAGCACGGTCAGGCCGCCGCGGGTCAGAAAGCGCACGTTGCCGGCTGTGACCACCACGCCCGGCTTGAGGGTCAGCGCCTGCACCGGGCCGCGCTCGTTGCAAATGGTCACCAGGCCCTCGGCGGCCGCGGCCGGCTGCAAGGGAATGCCCAGCAGTTGCAGGAACTTGAGCCGGTTGCGCTCCGGAATGCGGTTGGCGCGGTAGAGCAGGTTGTCGGTCAGGAAGGCGAAAAGCTGCACCAGGGTGATGCCCGGATCGCTCTCCACGTCGAAGTTGGTCCACTCCGGCGTGTGCGAAGGGATGCGGCGCTTGGCGTCTTCCAGGAGCTGTTCGAAATTGCGGTCGTCCAGGACGGGCAGTTGCAACGGCATGGCTCAGCCCTCCAATTGCAGGCTCAGGCTCAGCCGCTCGACGCTCTGCGTGGCGATCAAGCGGTATTGAATGGTGATCTCGACCAGCCGCGGATCGGCGGGCGATTCCTCGACGGCGACCTCTTGCAGCGCCACCCGCGGCTCCCAGAGTCCGATGGCGCCGCTGATGCGCTCCTTGATCAACTGGCGGGTGGCGACGGTGTTGGGCTCGAAGAGGAAGCGGCGCAGGCCGCAGCCGAAGCTCTCGCGCATCAGCCGCTCGCCCGGCTCGGTCAGCAGGATGATGCGGATCGACTCGCGCACATTCTGCTCGCCGACGGCCCAGTAGAGCCGTCCATCGCCGCCGACGCGCGGCGGGAAACCGAGGCCTTGTCCGAAGATGTTGGTGGTGCGTGTCGCCATGGCGTAACTCGTAATGCGTAATGCGTAACCCGGAAGGGTGTGTGTTTGCTCACCGTCTGGTGTTTGGCGGCGAAGCGTGCCGGAGGTCTCGATACGGCGCAGCGCCTACTCGACCAACGGACCTTCCGTTCACCGTTCACCGTTCACCGTCGCCATCCGCCGGATGGTCTCGATACGGCGCAGCGCCTACTCGACCAACGGACCTACCGTTTACCGTTCACCGTCGCTATCCGCCGGATGGTCTCGATACGGCGCAGCGCCTACTCGACCAACGGAACGGTCCCGACACGGCGCAGCGCCTACTCGACCAACGGACCTTCCGTTCACCGTTTACCGTCGCCATCCGCCGGATGGTCTCGATACGGCGCAGCGCCTACTCGACCAACGGACCTACCGTTCACCGTTTACCGTCGCCATCCGCCGGATGGTCTCGATACGGCGCAGCGCCTACTCGACCAACGGAACGGTCCCGACACGGCGCAGCGCCTACTCGACCAACGGACGCACCGTTCACCGTTCACCGTTCACCGTTTACCGTTCACCCTGACCTACGTACCTCCCAGCAGCTTCTTCGGCACCGGCAGGCAGATGCGGAAGAAGAGGATCCACCAGAAGACGAAGTTCAGGATGATGACGAACATCAGCAGCAGGAAGAAGGCGACGATGAAGATGATCTCGATGGAAAAGGAACAGATGAAGGCGAAGCCGCCGGAATCCTCCGGATTGAGGCTGGGGTTGCTCTCCAGCAGGTCCTTCTCCTTGCCGGTGATGGCGGCGATCTTGCGTTGCATCGGCTCGGAGATCATGAAGGTGACGCCCTTCTTGAATCGGCGCATGTCCGACAGGCTGACGTTGCTGGGCAGCGGGATCTTGACCTGACGGGCGGGCGCGTCCCGGTCGAAGAAAGGGGCCAGGCGAAATGGCTCCGACCGGCGGCTGATCACCCGCTGCACCGGGTCGCACTGCGGCCGCTCGTAGACGCAGCGCAGCACGTAGGTCGCATCGCTGCCCGGCTCGATCTTGGGCAGCTCGACGGGCGGGCGGGCGTCGGCCGACAAGGCCGCCTCGAAGCGGCTGCGCAGGGTGTCGCCGTTGAACAAGACCGCATCCAGCCGGTAGCTGTTGTCGAAGCCCAGGGCCGCCGGGTCAGCCTCGCTGGCGTTAAGCTGACTCTGCTTCTTCGCGACCTCACCCAGCGCGCTGGCCAGGGTGCGGCTGGCAGTCCATTGCGTAGTCTTGAGGAAACTCAGCAACTGCGCCTTGGCCGCGGCCTGCGGTCCGGTGAAGGTGGCGTTGGGGTTGTCGCGCAGCGCCGTCGCCACATCAGGCAGCACGTCGGGGCGGGCGAGCAGTTCCCACAGGTCCAGCAGCGTGAACACCGACATGTGCAGACGGATCGGCGTAGTCGGCGCGGGGGGCGGCTCAATCTGCCGGTTGAGAGGCATGCCCACCAGCACGGCGGCCTGATCGATGAACCGCGACTGCAGCTCGTCGGCGCGCGGGTCGGTGAAGGAGCTTTCCGGCGCGCCGGTCAACTGGGCCAGCGTCGCCGGGCCGGCGCTGTAGGTCTCCTTGCTGGAAACGGGGATGTAGCCAAAGAGCAGCGTGCGGCCGGACGCGTCGGGCGCGGCCAGGTTGAGGGGCAGTCGCTCCTCGTGCTCCAACAGACCACGCCCACCCTCGCCGACCGCCTGCCAGCCGGCGGGCACACCGTTGGCCGAACGCCAGCCGTACTCGCCATCGCCCATCAGCTTGCGCAGCACGAAAAAGACACTCTCGCCGTCGGCCAGGCTCACCGCGCGCTGGGGGAAACCCGGCTCCAGACAGCAAAGCGAGCCGCTGACCAGGTAGAAACTGCCATGCGCGGGCTGGAACAGCTTCAGCGTCTGACCCGCCTCCACCGACTGCGCCACGTTCCCAGCCAGCGCGCCGGCATCGCCCGCAGCGGCCGCGGCCATGAACTCCTCCACGAAGGCATCGGAGTCGTAGCGGAAGAGATGCGGCTGGAAGAAGGCCGGCTGGCGAAAATCATCGCCGGCCGCCTGCCAGAGCGGGTGAGGCTTGAGCCAGGTGTAGTGTTGGGACATGGTTGTGTTTATGTCGAGATGAGGCGTAACTCGTAATGCGTAATGCGTAACCCGGAGGGTTGGCGGTTGGTGGGAGTTGGCGGTCGTAACTCGTAACCCGTAACTCGTAACCCGGAGGGTTGGCGGTTGGTGGGAGTTGGCGTTCGTAACTCGTAATGCGTAATGCGTAACCCGGAGGGTTGGCGGTTGGTGGGAGTTGGCGGTCGTAACTCGTAACTCGTAACCCGTAACCCGGAGGGTTGGCGGTTGGTGGGAGTTGGCGGTCAGTTTTGGTATGCTTGAGCCGGTCTCCGACCGTGCCCCTGCGTTGCCATGCTTGGGCCGGTCTCCGACCGTGCTGACCAGCCACAGCGTCATCGGCGATTGCCCGAAACTGGCTCGGTCGGAGACCGGCCAGAGCACCAGACTACGCAACCCACAAACCCATCCCACCAACACACACTTCCGGGTTACGCATTACGCATTACGCATTACGGGCTCCCTGTTACGCATTACGCATTACGCATTACTCACCAAATATTGCCCGCGCCCGGCGTGTACGACGCGCTGACCACCGCGTTGCTGATCAGCGTGTCGCACTGGACGACGCCGCTGAACTTGGACATGCCGGCGTTGACGGTGACCATGCCGGCGCTG
>Ga0209096_1002404_pt1 | contig 18191 bp, 10 predicted proteins | sample AD_UKC034_MetaG_FD_184407 | JGI IMG/M metagenome (GOLD analysis project Ga0209096, IMG submission 184407) | Active sludge microbial communities of municipal wastewater-treating anaerobic digesters from USA - AD_UKC034_MetaG (SPAdes) (version 2) | ecosystem: Engineered > Bioreactor > Anaerobic >... | reverse complement strand
GGTAACATCGGTTTGGCAAAATGGGGGCAGAAGTCTAAACTCAACATTTGTAATTCTATTAGGCTTTTGTGCATAATCCAAGCTGACGTATTTCAAATGCCCCCACTTCGCCAAGCCGTAAACCGTTGGCGGAAACCCTATGAACGACCGTGCAAACTCAAACGAACAGTATAACATTGAAACGAAAATGGCTATAAACTTTAGAAAGAGAAAGAAAATTTTACCCGGAGTTTATTTGAACTTCAGCAAAAAGGGAATCAGCACAACGGTTGGACCGAGAGGTGCAAATATCAACTTCGGAAAGAAAGGTGCATATCTTAACACAGGAATACCTGGAACTGGACTTTATTCCCGACAAAAAATTGGTGGCGGAAGCGGAAGTAGCCCAAGTTTTACACCTGCCAACAATTTTACATCAAATGCCAATGCTGTAAAATCAGACAAATCAAAAACGACAACAATTTTGCTTGCGTTCTTTTTAGGAACATTCGGGGCACATCGTTTTTATCTTGGACAACATTGGAAAGGCATTTTTTCTATTCTGTTTTTTTGGACTTACATTCCAACAATTATTTCGTTTATTGACGTGATTGTATTTGCCGCTATGTCGCAGGACAAATTTGACGACAAGTATAACAATGTAACATCTAATTCAAATGCAGAACAATGCACCGTTTGCAACAAGAACTTAATGTTTATGAACAAACCTATGTGGGGGTTAGGAAAACTTAATGATGGAACAAGACTTTGCTACAATTGTTTTTCAAAAATGACAAAATTGGATAGTGGTTTTATGTCCAACTCTAAAAAGAAATACGACACAAATCTTGTTCGACAAGTTCTTTCAGGCACACCTGTTTCTTTGCTTGCGTTTTCTTCATCTAACAACAAAACAGTCAGCACAACTTCAATTCCGACAAGCCAAAGTTTGGAAGAATTGAAAAAACACATTGAAGAAGCAAGACAGGAAAGGCAAGAATTAGAAACTGAAATCAAGCAACAACAATCAGCAACAAGACGATTAGAAAGTAATCTCAAAAGCAAACAAAGTGGTATCGGTAAAATGTTTGCAAAACAGGAAGTGGTTGAACAACTTGAAACCGAAGTAAAAGAAGCCAACGAATATTTAACAGACCTTTACAGCCAATACGAAGAAAGCCAAGCAAACATCAACATTGAAAGCGACAAAGAATTTCAGGAGCAATATCTGAAAGTAAAAGAAGCATACGTTGACCTTTCAAAAGCAAATAAGATTTGGGACATCGTTTCAGAAAGAGCAACTACCGAAACCAAATCGGCAGCAAAAAATTCCATTGACAGAAAAGAAGTCCGCTTTACTTTTGATGATATTGATTTTGTCCTTTCCGAACATTCGGCTTTCCATTTGGAAAATGCAAATGGGGACAATTTGTATATCTACCCCGCTTTTGTTTTACAACTCAATCATTCGGGAGCGATTACTTTAATTGATTTAAACGATTTGCGTTTCCGTTTTCACAGGCAACGTTTCTTGGAAGAAAAATCTACAACGCCAAGCGACACACAAGTTATTGATTACACTTGGGCAAAAGTAAATAAAGACGGAAGTCCTGATAAAAGATTTGTCGGCAATTATCAAATTCCTGTGGTTGAATATGGAGCGTTTGAGTTTTCAACGAACAGCGGATTGAGAGAAGTTTATTACATCAGCAATGTGCAGTTAGCAGAAAAATTTGCTAACGAGTTCAGGAAATATCTTTCGTTGCTTACACCAACAACAAGTTCTTCTATTCCCGATTTTACGCCAAGTTCAAACGGAGGAAAGACCAATAGTTTTTCTTATCAGTTTTATTCGTTGCTGAAAGATTTCTCAAAATCGTTGTTGCAAATCGTTCATAAACTTCAAACCAACAATGCAATTTTAGAACGTATGAATGGTGGGCAACTGCAAACTACGGCAAGTGAATTTATTGCTAACTGCGTTATTTATGATATGATACAAGTTTCCAACATTCTTGCGAAAGGCAAACTTTCTACGAAAAGTTTGGAAGCAACAGGATTGGTTTTAGCAACAAACCAATTATTGCCAAACAATAGCGAAGATATGTTAGATAAAGATTTTGACACGCTTGCATTAGCTCATCAGCAAGGACTTTATCAGGATATTTCCCGACAACTTCTTGAAATTGGAGCAGTAGAAAATCCTTTGCAGATAACCATTCAGGAAACGCAGGACGAAAAAGTAATTTCATCAACCAAACAACAAAACAACCTTGCGTTTCCGACATTCTTAAAAATTTCGGACAATCCGTTATTTGAAGAATACGTTACCATTCTTTACCGATACGCAACAATCATTTCAAAAGCAGATAATGTGGTTTCAAAAACAGAAGAAGCATTATTGAAAGACATTTATCAAATTACACATAATCCAATTCCCGAAAAGAAAAACGAAGCGTTACATATTTCAAAAGGCGATAAAAATGAATCGCTTGACGAAGTGTTGAATGAACTAAATTCTCTGATTGGTTTGAACGAAGTAAAAACGGAAATCAATACGTTAATCAACTTTATCAAAGTGCAGAAAGCAAGAGAACAATCAGGTTTAAAATCTTCTTCGCTATCTTATCACATCGTTTTTACAGGAAACCCCGGAACAGGAAAAACAACCGTTGCAAGAATTGTCGCCAAAATCTACAAACATCTTGGCATTTTAACCGAAGGACAATTAGTAGAAACTGACCGTTCGGGTTTGGTTGCTGAATACGTTGGACAAACAGCCGTAAAAGTGAATAAGACTGTCAATTCAGCATTAAACGGGATTTTATTTGTTGATGAGGCGTATTCTTTGGTTGGCGAAAACAAAGACGATTTCGGAAAAGAAGCCGTTGCCACTTTGATAAAAAGAATGGAAGACGACCGAGGTAAATTAGTTTTGGTTTTGGCTGGTTACACCAAAGAGATGACAGATTTCATTGACACAAACCCCGGCTTTAAATCAAGATTTAACCGCTACATCAGTTTCCCCGATTATACGCCAAGTGAATTGTTTGAAATTTTTGAAAGCAGTTGTAATAAGTTGGATTATCGCTTAACCGAAGAAGCAAAAACAAAACTGAAATCAGTTTTTGAAAATGCTTACACAACAAGAGACAAATCTTTCGGCAACGGACGATTTGTCCGCAATGTTTTTGAAAAAGCATTGGAACAACAAGCCAACCGAATTGCAAAAGAAAGCAGTCTGACCAAAGAAATTCTGACAACGATAACGGAAAATGATATAGCAGAAATTGCTATCTTAGCGGACTAATTATTTGTTGCTTTTTTGATGATGAAATTATCCAAGAATAAATACACGGAATTACTTGACAACATTGGCTCAACGCTGCAAAGAGCAAGAGAAAATGCTGTCAAAGCCGTTAATAATGAATTGGTAAAAGCTAATTGGGAAATTGGACAATACATTGTAGAATACGAGCAACAAGGAAAAGAAAAAGCGGACTACGGAAGTGCTTTGCTGACCAACTTGGCAAAAGACCTAAAAATCAAATATGGCAAGGGTTTCAGCAAAAGCAACATTTACCTTTGCAGACAGTTTTACATCAAATACCAAAAATTCCAGACAGTGTCTGGAAAATTGAGTTGGAGTCATTATGCCGAATTATTAACGGTTTCAGACGATTTGGCGAGAAGTTTTTACGAGAAACAAACCATCAAAGAAAATTGGGGTTTCAGAGAAATGAAACGACAAATTGATTCGGCATTGTTTCAGCGTTTGGCATTAAGCACCGACAAAAAAGGCGTTTTGGCATTGGCTGAAAAAGGACACGAAATTGAAACACCCAAAGACCTTATCAAAAATCCATACGTTTGGGAATTTTTGGATTTACCAAAAGACAAACTGATTAAAGAACGAGGACTTGAAAAGAAATTGGTTGAAAATTTACAGGAGTTTTTGTTGGAATTAGGCAAAGGTTTTTCGTTTGTCGGCAAACAATACAAAATCACGGTGGACAACGAACACAATTACATTGATCTTGTTTTTTATCATCGTATTTTGAAATGCTTTGTATTGATTGACCTGAAAACACGAAAAGTAAAACATTCGGACATCGGACAAATGAATTTTTACCTGAACTATTTTAAGGAAGAAGAAAACACCGAAGGCGACAACGAGCCAATTGGGATTATCATTGCAGCCGATAAACACGAATACACCGTTAAATATGCAACAGGCGGACTTGAAAACAGAATTTTCGTTTCAAAATACCAACTGTATTTACCTGACCAAAAACAATTAGAAGAAAAAGTAAAAGAGATACTTGAAACGGACTGACAAAAAGGGCATCCGCCAACATCGGTTTTGCGTAATGGCGGGTAACGGATTTCTATTGAACATTTGTGCTAAACCGAACGATAGTAATTCTAATCATCGGTAGTGCTAAAATTCCGCCACTACGCAAAGCCGTAAAACGTTGTGTGCAATGGTAAAAAGACATCGAAACCACAAGTAACCCGACAAAAAAGAGTAACTTTGAACCTTAAAAATAACCTAGGTAAAATATAAGATGACACTTTGGAACAACGACACTGAAATACAATTTTTTACAGAAGCATTAAGGAACTTTGCTTCCCCTGAACAGCTATTTTATAATTTGCAGGGTGGTTATTTTGCTTATGTTCCAAAAGGTTCAGACGCGGAAGGGCAAACCTTACAAAGCAGAAATTCACTTATTGGACAGTTCACAGAAAAATGGTGTAAAACACTTTTTGAACCAATCGCCAAAGAATTAGGGTTACACGCAGTAAATAGTGTTGTATGTGATGAACTTGGTTTGTCAAGACAATCAAGTGCAGACCTTGCATTTTGCACGACAAACAATACAGTGCAAAAATCCGAAAACATAAAACTTCTGTTTGAGATTAAAATGAGTGTAGTTTCCAACTATAAATTCACTCACCCAAACAATATAGCATATGTTGGCGACTATAAACAACACAAAGGAAATCCTGCATTGTTGCGTTCTGACTCAATGCTTAAAGCAATTGGCAAATCAATCAATATTCGTGTTTCAGGTATTGCTTCAACAAAAATACCTATTGTTGTTTTAGGAAACAGTCCTATAACCGACAACTATATTAAAAAGGTTGATTTTTTAAAAACTTCAGGTGTTATTCAAGGTTTTTGGTCGTTGAACCCTAAACCTACAACCTCTGAATATGTAAAGAATACGCCAAAATTAGGTTTCCAAACAATTTTTGACAAAGACCAACTCTTTAACAATTGCAAAGAACTTGTTACCAATGATATGAATTATTTTTCTTCAATGATTTCTAAATTGAAACTTGGAGAAATTATAAGAATAGCAAGTCAAGAAAAAACAGATATTGCAAAAGCAGAAAAATTTTTAACCTTAATCCGAAGCTAAAATGAAAAGACCAAAAGGAACAGCAACAAGTGCTTTCGGAACAAACGGAAGAATAAATCATGACAGCTCAAAATTTTATAATTCTAAACTTTATTCGGAACTTGGAGACAAAAAAATCCTTGACAAGAATGAAAATGACTTTCCACACGAGTTAGAAAATAAATTTATTCTTGGCTCGGCTGAGAATATGAAAGAGTTGCCTGACAACTCGGTTCATTTAATGATAACTTCACCACCTTACAATGTCTCAAAAGAGTATGACAAAGATTTATCACTAAAAGAGTATTTACAACTTTTAGAAAACGCATTTAAAGAAACATATAGAGTTTTGGTAAATGGTGGGCGTGCGTGCATAAACGTAGCTAATCTTGGAAGGAAACCTTACATACCACTTTCAGACTATATCTCTAAAATGATGATAGACATTGGCTTTAATATGCGTGGCGAAATCATTTGGAACAAGGCTGCAAGTGCAAGTCCTTCAACTGCTTGGGGTAGTTGGCAAAGTGCTGTTAATCCAATTTTAAGAGATATACACGAATATATTTTAATTTTTTCAAAAGGTGATTACAAGAGAGAAAAAGGTAAAAAAGAAAACTCCATAACAAAAGAGCAGTTTATGGAGTGGACAAAGTCTATATGGACAATGAAGGCAGAAAGTGCAAGAAGAATTGGACACCCTGCTCCTTTTCCAGAAGAACTTCCATTTAGACTAATTCAGCTTTATTCGTTTAAAGGAGATATAATACTTGACCCTTTTATGGGTAGTGGGACAACAGCAGTCGCTGCAATAAAATCAGAAAGAAAATTTGTGGGTTACGACATTTCACAAGAATATATTGACCTTGCAGAAAAAAGACTGAAACCATTTTTAGAACAGACAAGTATAAAATTTGCGACTGTAGAAAATGACGAAAAATAAAATCACTGCACACAACAACGGTTTGGCGTAATGGCGGGTGCAGTGCTTCGTATAACAGTTTTGTGGTAGGTTCAAGTGCTGTTCTTCGCTTGAGCTTTTGTGCTAAAAACCGCCACTACGCCAAGCCGCGAATCGTTACCGGAAACCCTATGGCGACAGTGCTGACATTAAACAGACTGACATGAAACGAACATTTTTTGACCACATAACATACATTCCGACCTTCCGACCGACTGCCAACGCTATGAAGTTTTATTTTTTTGCCACCGCACATTTTTTGTTTTTTAATTTTTTGGCAGCCGCACAAGTGGCACATTTTGTTTTGCCGCAACCGCACAAGCCGACCCAAAGGCAAAACAAAAAGAGCCACTTCTCCCAACGCTTTGTTAATTCCGTTACTTTTGAATTTCAATGAAAGGAAATGAGAAAATATTCCAAAAATATTTTTCACCTGACAACCTTCGGCTTGCTTGGGAAAGAATGGTGCGTTCAAACGGCAAGGACATTAAAGATTTTTTCGGAATAGAAATCTATTCTGCAAATCTTGAAAAGAATTTAACCCGACTTTCAGAAGCAATCATTACAGGAGAGTTCAAGCCGCAACGACCTTTCAAGTATTACGAGCCAAAGGCATCAAAAACTCACAGGACAAAATCTGTTTTAAGCATTGAGGATGCTTTAGTTTATCAGGCAATCGCAAACACCGTTGCGACCGCTAACTACAAAAGATTAGAAGAAAACAACCGCTTTGTTTTTGGTAGTGTGTTACATCCCGAAGTTGAAAAGGGACTTGACCTACTTAATGAAACAGATGCTGACTTTTATTTTTTTGAATACTATATTCCGCTATACAACAAGTTTATAAATTCGGTTAACACCGAAATCAGTAACACAAATATTCGTTTCAAACTTGAAACGGACATAACAGGTTTTTTTGATTGTATTCCTCACTCCAAACTTTTAATAACGCTAAACAAATTCGGAGTTGAGGAAGAAATACTTGACTTGCTTAACGACTGCTTAAACATTTATTCGGGAACAAAAGAATCTGTAACGCCAGGAGTTGGAATACCACAAGGACCAGCAGCATCATTTTTTTTCGCAAATGTTTTTCTTACAGACCTTGACTACGAAATAAGTCAGAGGGGTTATACATATTACCGTTACATGGACGACATACGCATCTATGAAGAAAATGAAGAAGAACTCACAGAAGCATTAGTATTGATTGACAATTTTCTTAAAGGGCGAGCATTGTCATTGAACACGAAAAAAACTTCTATTGAAGAAATCGTTGACCGTGAAGCGGAAAAACTTCCTTTGCTTACCCCATACGGTGAAGAATCAGACGAGTATGAGACTAAAGTTTCAACCAGTGAAAAACAAAAACAGATTTACTTGACGGAGCAAAGCCCCGACAATGAACAAGAGAGAAAATACATCATCAAAACAATTGAAGGTGATGAACTGATTAACTATTGCAAAAAAGATATATCAGAAGTTGAAAAACTCTTGCTTGACAAATTCAAAGACATTACAAAGCCCGACTTCAATCCACGGACATTGGCAAGTGACGAGCACTTGAAAAAAGAAATCATTCACATAGCATACCGTTGGAGAAGTTCAAACTCCATTCTGAAAAACCTTGACAAAGCAATACTCAATAAGGAACTGATTGACATTTGGCTTTTTTGTGTTGAGCATTTCTTTTGGAAAGCAAATCACTTTTGTTGGAATTTGAATCAGTATGGATCAAACGAATTTATCACTCTTAAACTCAATGAAATTATTCCAAGGTTTAAAAGTTTTGAGTGGGTTCGTTATCAGATTCTATCAAACATGGCAACCGTTCAAAAATTCAACACTTCTGAGTTAAGAGAGATTTTCAGAAAATCAAAGGATGAATCATCAGCACTTGTGCGACTTGGTTACTACATGATTTTGTTGAAGCACTTGCAACCCGACCATCAACTTTTTGCTTCGCTTCGCCAAGCAATTAAAGACGACAAAGAACCCTACATAAAAAATCGTTTGTCAAGTTTCCTATCAAGAAAATCTGTTAGTGAGAAAGTTGATGAAATAAAATTTTGGTTCGGCTTATGAATTTCAAAGAGATAGAAAATATAGAAAACAAAGTTGCTTCAACTGAAACATCTGCAAGCAGCAGTTTCCAGTTGGACATACTTAATGACTATTTAGAAAAGGAAAAGAAAAAATCAGGTGCAAAGGAAAATCCGTTTGTGTTTTTTTATGAAGATGTAATTTCCTCTGCAATGAGTTTCAATTTTAAATCTGCATTGGGAGATGTTCAATACAAAAACGCTTCAGAGGATGCGTTGGCTTGTTTGGAAATTTGCGTTGACTTTTCAAAACTACCTTTGTATTCAATAAGTGGTTGGTTGCAAAACGCTTTAAAGTTTACAGACCATTTGGTGTTACACTACATTCAAGAAGTGCTGAAAGAAACACCCATCATTTTAGGCGGAGAAGAAAAGTCAAGATACATTCAAATCAAATGGAAGAAGGGAGAAATTTCAGATGCAGGGGACAAACTAATTTATTTGTATGAATTGAGAAGCAAGCAACTTGAACATAGAACAAGAGTTTATCCAGACGGCAAACAAGAAATCATTTCACCACCGAGAAAACTTATCCGAAAAGAAATTTCAAAATCATTTCCTGAGGTGATGAAAATATTTTTGAGAACATTCAAAAGTGCTTACCCGAGTTATGCAAACTAAAGACAAAATCCCTTTTCCAAATATTTCCGACCAAGAAGCAATTCAAAAACTTTTTAAGTTTTGGAAAGTTGATGAATTGAAATTCATTGGCAAAGTCACCAAAAACAATTTTGGATATTTCTTCAATAGTGTATTAGCAAACAAACGACCTCTTAAATATCCTGACAAGTTTGGTAATGTTGGTGTGTTTTGTGAGAAAGGAGAAGGTTTGGAAGCCGACAAATATTATGAGTTTCATTGTTGCTTAGCTCCCATTGAGTGGAGGAAGGATAAAGGGAACCCTTACCTGCTAAATGTTGACACAAGCAAACCAATAAATCCAGTTGATGATTTTGAGCTTACCGAGAGCAGCAATGAACATTTTATTAAAGACATTTTCAACATTCGAGGTTTGACACCTGACGATGCAGCAAGAACTGCAAGACAGTTGAGATTAAACGAGCTTGAACTTTACACCCAAACCGAGAGATTTATTTTTGAATTAATTCAAAACGCTGATGATATGCCAAAGGCAACATCAGGAGTATTTGTTGAATTCATATTGACAAATGACTTTTTTGTTTTCTTGCATAACGGACTTCCATTTCAAAAAGAAAACGTTTCAGCTATCGCTGATGCAGGCAAAAGCACAAAGTATGCAGACACCAAAAAAACGGGATACAAAGGCATTGGTTTTAAATCTGTTTTTTCCGATGCTATGACAGTTTTAATTCATTCGGGCTATTTCAGTTTTCGTTTTGACAAAGATTTTTACAAGCAAATAACATTTAATGAACTTTACGACCATCATATTAAAACTCTAAATGATAAAGGCAGAAAGGAATTCTTTGCAAGATATAATGGGAAAGAAAAGGAGTTGACATCAATTGAAAGTATTCCTTGGCAGATAAAACCGATTTGGACAACGCTAAAAGAATTTCCTGAAGAACTAAAGTCAATTCAAGATTATTTTAGAAGAGAGGTTGCCATTGCTCTAAAGATTGGAAGAGAAACCATACAGAACAAAAATTACAATCAGATTTTAAAAACCTTGTTCAGTGAGCCAAGGTTTCTTTTGTTCCTAAGAAATGTCCGAAACATTTCAATCTCATCGGAGCAAATTAGTTTAAAGGTAAACATTCTTCGTTCAGGATATTTGAAAACAATTACGAGCAGCGACACTCATACAAATGAGATAATCAAGGATGAATACATTACGGACAAAGGACAATATCAAATAAAAATTGACAACGAGACTTTTCAAAAGGTTGGTGTGCCAATTTCAATACAGACAGACGGTGACAAATCTTCCTTTAAGAAAAATGACGGAACAGATTTAAACAACATTCCCGAAAAGTTAGCAAAGCTTGACAGCACTTCAATTTCCTTTGCTGCAAAAATTAAAGAAGAAAAAATTGTAAAACTTCCAGACAGCGAAGCAATTCTTTTCAATTACTTGCCTACCAATGACAGCAGGTTTGGTTTTCCGTTTTTGGTAAATGCTGATTTCATTACAACAACAAATAGAGAAACCATCATTGCCGAAAATCTTTGGAATGTCTATTTGTTCTATTACATAGGTTACTACTCTATTCAATGGATTGCAGACACAGCTTCTATAAAAATTACCGACAGTTCAAAGGAGAGTTTGAGAAATTCAATTCTTAGTTTGCTTCCCAAAAAACAAACTGACACAAAAGAAATACATCAGTTGTTCAATAAAGGATTTCAAAGAGGAATTGAAGAAATTCCTTTTATTCCTTGTGCATCCGAGAGAACACTTTTGAAAGTCAGCGAAGCGGTATTGGATAAAACAAAACTTTTTCAAAAGGCAATCTTCTTTAAAAACTTCAAGCAACTTTTCCCCGACAAAGACATTGTTAGTTACAATCTTCTTTATTGCTCTGACAAACTTTGTAAAGCCGATGTTCACGGCTTTGCTGTAACAACATTTGAAAAAGAAGATATTCAAAAGCTATTTCAGTTGGATGATTTTTCTCCAAAGACAAATGCAAAGCACAATGCTTCTCTTGTCCGACACTTGAAGGAAAACAAAATGGTTGATGTTTTGAAAATTTTTCCCTCAATACCAAACCATGTGGGGCAACTGAAAAAGCCAGAAGAACTTTTCATCTATGCAGATGAAGATGATAAAAAGAGTATTTCTTTTGATACCAATTTTAACTTTATCAGTTATGAAATTGAAGTTGTCGCAAGACAATTTAAGGATATTGAGGAAATCTTATTAACTGACTTAGGAGTTAAGAGATTTAATGCAGTAACCTACATTCAATCTATCTTAAACCAATACTCCTCAATCAACAAATCAATTTCGGAAAAAGAAAGCAATCTTAATTTTTGGAGATTTGTTTTCAAGAACAGGAATTCACTTTCCGATAACGATAAGGCGAAACTTGAAAACTTTGTAGTGCATACTACAAGTGGGCAATTCGTTCAGCTTAAGGATTGCTTTTTGTCAAGCGATTATCAAACAACATATCAAATTGAAAAAGTTGCAAGTCAAATCGGTTTAACAGGTTTATATTTTGTAAGCACATCTTATCTGCAAACGCAAAAGGAACTTGAGGATTTTAAATCTCTTTTTAATCGTTGTGGAGCAAGGCGTTCCGAAGGTTGGGAACTATACAGGCATAAGGTTAAAGGATTGATTACCTCAAATCAAATAACAGCAACTAATTGTGTAATCATTACCAAATTCATCTTTGATGTATTCAGGAACAACAGAAATAAATTTGACCAGTCGGAGAAAAATATTTTAAGGAACTTAAAACTACTGACTGAAAATAATGGAATGCAGCCATCAGGTTCTTGCATATTCAGTAATCCACAAATTCTAAAAATCCTACCTGACTACAATTTAGACAATCAAGTTAGCGGAAATTATTTAACGGCAACCGAAAACCATTTTCAGCAGGAATGGAAAGAATTTCTATTAGCCGCAGGAGTAACAGAACTTTCTGAAACAGAAATTGTAAAGAAGAAATTTGAAAAAATCCTATTGACAATAAACTCCATTGACATAATAAGGTCTGCTGCTATTTGGAAATTTATTTTTAGCAATTCCGACATCTTAACCAACGACAATACTTGCAAACAAAAATTAAAAGACATTCCACTTCCAATGAAGAATGGCAGCGTGCAAAAATGCAGTAACACTTTAATTTATTTTCCCATCGAGTTTAAACCCAAGAGCAACATTGAAGAATTATTGAATGGGTATCACGACTGCTTTGTAAACCCGCTTTTATCAGAAAGCCCAACCGATTTGGACAAATGGAAAACACTTTTAAAAATTGTTGGTGTGCAAGAAATAATTTCAACCAATGGAAGCGGAAACAATTTTGAGATTAGTCACATTGAACACCTGACAACATACGAATATTCATTACGCTTTTGGAAATATTTTCAGGAACATTTTTCTGTTGCTGACATAAATACAAATTCAAAATTTAGAACCAATATAATTTCAATGGCTTGTATTCCCTGCTTAGATAAGGGCGTGCGAAAACCAAGCGAAGTTTATCCTAACACCACTGAATACAGGAACGAAATAAATGACGACACAAAGATTTCAGGTTTCCCGTTCAAGGAAGATGTGATAATATTTTTGGGAATTAACACTGACCTTGGAGAATTAGAGGAAGATAAAAGCTACTTAAAGTATCTTGGGAATTTAGGCGAAAGATTTGTTTATGAACAAGTCAAAACAGAGCATTCAAATCGTGGGGTTGTAAAAGAAAATGATTACGGATTTACCATTGAACAAAATCAGAAAGTAATTATTGAAGTCGTTTGGAACAACAAACCATTTATTTCGGCTGACATAAGAAGTTTAGAGGATAGTGGAAATCCTTTTGACATTTCAATAACGGAAGGTGAAACCACAAACTATATTGAAGTCAAGACAACATTCAGAGAGAACAATATTTTTATGATGCCTGAAAGCGAATGGAATTGGATGTTAGCAAATACAAAAAGCTATTTTATTTACAGAGTAAACAACGCAACAATTAACCCAACAATTTCCGTTAGGTGTTTAGCAGTTGAAGCACTCCTAAATGGAAATATCAAACCAAAAGATTTCCCGGTTACAATTACGATTTGAGAATGATGAAAAGCCCTCACACAAAAAACACACTCTTGCAAGCCGCTACAAGCCAGCCCACGAACCAAAGCTTGCAAGAGAGTGTTTTTTCTCTTACCCAGGAAAAAATAAAAAATAAAAAATTTCCCTCCCTTAAAAAAAATAAAACTTCATTCCACCGCACTGTGCAAACTCTGACAGACAAAGCATTAAATGAAAATCATTATATAAAAAGTGGGTGCAAACTTGACACTTCAACGCTTCGGACAGACAGAAGGGCATCCGGTAACATCGGTTTGCCGCAATGGGGGTTGACGTGGTTAATTCAAGTGGAGTGCTTCTATCAAAGTTTGTGCTTGGTTGACAGTTTAGTGCTTCGAAATCCCCCACTGCGGCAAGCCGAAAAACGTTACCAGCAAGCGTAAAACGACACGACACAGTAGACAGAAACGAACTTAAACAAGAAAAAAAGTAAACCATTTTGACAGGTGAACACAGACATAGAAACGATATAACATTTAGTCAGCGAGTGAGCCGACACTCATTGCCTACCCTTCTGTGTTTTAATTTTTTTCCCACCGCACAAAATATTTTGAAATTCAGCAGCCGCACAAATGGCACATTTGGTTTTGCCCAACACACAAGCCGACCCTTCGCAAAACCAAAAGAGCCATTTTTTGCCACCGCACTTAAGACGATTATGCGATTAAAAACCGTATTTTGTACAATTAAAAATTAACGTAATAACAGACAAGAATAAATGAGTTTAAATACACAATCGCTTCAACCGCTTATCAACTTCATCTACTCGGTGGCTGACCAAGTGTTGATTAACACTTACGAACCGAGTAAATACAAAGATGTTATCCTGCCAATGACCGTTATCAGGCGTTTGGATGCTGTGTTGGAACCAACCAAAGACAAGGTTTTAGAAACACACGAAAAGTATAAAGACAAACTAAACGACCTGACAGCTTTGCTTACGAGCAAACAAAACGGCAGCGGACAGGCATTTTACAATACTTCGCCTTACACCTTGAAAAAGCTGTTAGACGACCCGAAGAATCTTCGCAGCAATTTCGAAAACTACCTGAACGGATTTTCAAACAATGTGCAAGACATCATTACCAAGTTTAAGTTTCGCAACGAACTGGAAACGCTGGACGAAGCAGGTAAACTGTTTTCTACCATTGAAAAATTTGTTTCGCCTAAAATTGACTTGCGTCCTGAGAGCTTGCCGCCTTTGGCTATGGGTTATGTGTTTGAAGATTTGCTTCGCAGGTTTAATGAAGCTACCAATGCGGAAGCAGGACGACACTTTACGCCCCGTGAAATTATTGAACTGATGACACACGTTTTGTTTTTGCCCGTGAAAGAGCAAATCCAAAACGGAACGTTTTTGATTTACGACCCTTGTGCCGGTTCGGGTGCTATGCTGACAGAATCGAAAAAATACATTACTGATGAAGATGGTGAAATAAAATCGAAAGCCACCGTTCACGTTTACGGACAGGAAAACACGCCTACCATTTACGCCATTTCCAAATCGGATATGTTGTTGAAAGGCGAAGACCCAGAAAAAATTGTGTATGGCAGCACCTTGAGCCAATACGGTTTTCCAAAAGAACTTCGCTTTGACTTTATGCTCACCAATCCACCTTACGGCACAAGTTGGGCTGATGATAAAAAAGCATTAAGCGTTGGAGACAAAGGAAAAATCATTGACCCACGTTTTCAAATTAAAAAGCAGTATGTGGCAGAACCTGCCGTTACCCGTGTGAATGACGGGCAGTTGATGTTTGTGTTACATATGCTCAGCAAGATGAAAGACACCGAGCAAGGCAGCCGAATCGCTTCTGTTCACAATGGTTCGGCACTATTTACAGGCGATGCAGGTCAAGGCGAAAGCGAGATTCGCAAGCACATTATTGAAAGTGATATGCTGGAAGCCATCATTGCTTTACCCAATGATATTTTTTATAATACAGGTATACCCACCTACATTTTCATTATTACCAACCGCAAGCCCAAACACCGCCAAGGCAAAGTGCAACTCATCAATGCCAATGGTGATCAGTTTTATGGCAAAATGAAAAAATCGTTGGGAAGCAAACGCAATGAGTTAGTGCCACGCAACATCAACGACATTACCAAACTTTATCTCGATTTTAAGGAAACCGAACACAGCAAATTGTTTGACAACAACGAGTTTGGCTACAGCCAAATTATTGTGCACCGACCTTTACGCCAGATGGTGCAGTTTACCGCCAAGCGGGTGGCTTCGCTTCGCTTTGTGAGCAACAACGCTGCTTTGCGTGAAGAACTCTACAAAGAATTTGGCAACGAAGTGTATGATAAAAAAGCCACTGCCAAACTGGAGCAATGGCTACTCAACTACTTTATGCAAGACGGTGACGAAGAAGAAACCGAAGACGGAGAAGCAGAACTCACTCTTGCATCATTACCCAAAAAGAAACAGAAGATTGTAAAACAGCTTTGCGATACGGCTGTGTGGCAACGTGACCTTGACTTGATGAACCACGCTAAGAAATTAGCAGAAACTTTTGGCGACAAACTGTTTGACGATTTTAATGTGTTTGAAGAACTACTGGACAAGGAATTGAAAAAGCACAGCATAAAACTGGCAGCCAAAGACAAAAAAAATTTGCTGAGTGCCGTAAGCTGGACAGACCCCAAAGCCGCAGCCGTAATTAAGAAAAAACACAAAGACGGCACGATAGAATATGTAAGCGACCCTGCTTTGAAAGATTACGAAAACATACCACTGAAAGAAGACATACAAAGCTTTTTTGAACGGGAAGTAATACCCTTTGCCGATGATGCCTGGTGGAATGCAGATGAAACCAAAATTGGCTACGAAATAAACTTCAACAAGTATTTCTACCAATACACCCCACCACGCAACAAAGCCGACATTGCTGCCGACCTGTTTGCCATTGAACACGAAACCGAAAACCTGTTAAAAGAAATTGTGGGATGATAAAGGCAAGGTTGAAATACATCATAAAAACACAGAAAGGAAAAGTGCCGAAAACTTTTTCTGACGACAATTCATATCCACCGTATTTGTCAATGGATTATTTGCGTGGAGAATCAGATAACATTCTTTACGTTAAACCCAAAGATGAATATAAACTGGTTGAAGAAAATGAAGTATTGGTTCTTTGGGATGGTGCAAATGCTGGCGAAGTAATGCTCTCAAAAAAAGGTTTCATTTCTTCGACAATGGCAATTGTGAATCCGAAAAGCGAATATTTTGAAAAACGTTTTCTGTTTTACTTTTTGAAGTCAATTGAAGGTGAATTAAAAAAAGCATCTACGGGAACAACTATTCCGCACCTTGACCAGAATTTTCTATTCAATACACATTTTGAATTTCCCGAAGTTGAAGTTCAAAAACCTATTGCCGATTACCTTGATACCCAATCCGCCAAAATCACCCGTTTCATCCAATCCAAGCAACGCTTTATAGAATTGCTGAAAGAGCAAAGGCAAAGCATTATTACCAATGCTGTTACCAAAGGCATTGCTGATGGCGTGAAGATGAAGGAAACGGGTATTGAGTGGATGCCCGAAGTGCCAGAGCATTGGATTTTGAAAAGAGGTAATTGGGTATTTGATTTAGGCAAGGAAATTATCACAAAAGAACAACTGCTTGCCGTTAAAGAATTATTGCATTACAGTATTCCATCCATTCAAGAGACTGGCAAACCAGTAGTAGAAAGTGGAGATACCATTGATAGTAATAAGCAAATAGTAAAGCCTGGTGACTTACTCGTTTCGAAGTTGAATCCAAGAAAGAAAACAATCGTAATTGTTGAGAATGACGAAGACAGCAGATTACTTGTAGCTTCTACCGAATTTGTGAATTTGCGTTGTAAAGATGTAGATACTGAATTTGCTTTCTATTTGTTTCAATCCCATTTGGTAACTGAGAGAATCTCTTCAACTGTTCAATCATCTACAAATAGCCATCAAAGAGCCTATCCAGATACCATTTATAAAATGTGGAATTACTATCCGCCAACCATTGAAGAACAAAAACGCATTGTAGAACACATCAAAACCGAAACCCGCACGTTGGACATTGCCATCAGCAAAGCCGAAAGAGAAATTGAGTTAATTAAAGAATACAGAGAAGCAATGATAGCCGAAGCGGTAACGGGAAAAATGAAATTGTAAATGAGCAAAATTGAAAAAACATTAGAGCTAAACATCACCCACGAACTATTGACTTTGGCCGATAGTTTTTGGTGGTATTTATCTTCAATATCACTGAGAAGATATTGGAGTCCATACTGGCGAATGCCATTTTTACCCCAACCAAAATCATTCGTAACAGGATTGCCAATAAATTTAGAAGGCCGTGCCGGTGGTGGTTATGATGTTTGTTTAGTTTCTCCAAACTATACGGGAACTAATGATAGAGTTGTTTTTATGCAGTTTAAAGCTGGTGAGCATAAAGATTTTCATCCTGATACAGCAAGTAAATTTTTTGGAAGTGCTATCAACCCTAAGCCACACGTTGAATTTACTTTCAATAACAATGGTAAAAAGAACCAACATAAATTACTTCAAGATTTAGCAAGAGCCAAGGCAAGTGCAGGTCATCCTGTATTGTATTGCTTTCCAAGAATTACAACCGACCAACAAGTTCGTGATAATGCAGGTAGATTATTGCACAAAACAAGTTTTATTTCAGTTGCCGACATAGATGTGAAAGCTGCATTAAATAAAGTAACTATAAATGTTGGCACAGCACACAAGTTTCGAGCAGATTATAACGATTATGATTTCAACGAAGTGAACTTTTTCTTCTTCTTTTATGATGGACCAGACCAAACAAAAAACTTCATTTCTGAAATAGTTGCTATTCGTGTGATGCGAGCATTTGAAGCATTGAAAACTTATTCAAAGCAACTGCCAACCATTTATATGAGCAGCATCGCAGAAGCGTTTGTTCAATATATTAGGTATTTAGCAAGCTATTTTAGTTTGGACTTTAAAAAAGAATT
>Ga0209096_1002402_pt1 | contig 18194 bp, 17 predicted proteins | sample AD_UKC034_MetaG_FD_184407 | JGI IMG/M metagenome (GOLD analysis project Ga0209096, IMG submission 184407) | Active sludge microbial communities of municipal wastewater-treating anaerobic digesters from USA - AD_UKC034_MetaG (SPAdes) (version 2) | ecosystem: Engineered > Bioreactor > Anaerobic >... | reverse complement strand
TGTGCCAGCAGTTGGTCATGGTTTCCTCTTTCTACGATCTTTCCTTTTTGCAGTACAATGATCTCGTCTGCATGACGGATAGTGCTCAAGCGGTGAGCAATCACAATACTGGTGCGGTTTTGCATCATATTGTTAATAGCATCCTGCACTAATCGTTCACTTTCAGTATCCAGGGATGAAGTGGCTTCATCCAGAATAAGTATCGGTGGATTTTTTAATACTGCTCTTGCAATTGTAATGCGCTGTCTTTCACCACCACTTAATTTACTTCCCCGGTCACCAATATTGGAATCATAACCATTCTCCTTTTTTATGATAAAGTCGTGGGCATTGGCAATAGTAGCGGCAGCAATTATTTGTTCTTTTGTGGCTCCGGTAGCACCAAGGGCAATATTGTTGGCGATAGTATCATTGAACAGGATCGGTTCCTGTGTCACAATACTCATAAGACTACGAACAGAGTGCAGTGAATAATCTTTAATATTCACACCATCTATCAATACTTCTCCACTGGTTACATCATGAAACCTGGGCACCAGGTCAGCCAGTGTTGACTTGCCTGCGCCGGATGAACCAACCAATGCTACCGTTTTTCCTTTTTGAATGCTCAGGTTAATATCATCAAGTATGACAGCATCATCATAGGCAAACCGTACATTTTTAAACTCAATCTTATCGGTAAATTCAGGAAGTTGTTTACCATTAGGATTATCGTCCACTGTGATGGGGGTCTTTAATATTTCCTCTATCCTGTTGATGGCCGCAGCACCCTTCCGCATATTACTGAAAGATGTTGATAGTGATTTTGCCGGGTTGATGATATTATAAAATATACCCAGGAAACCCAGAAAAGCAGAAGCCTCAAGTAACTGATTATTCAGTACCAGTCTTCCTCCATAATAAAGCACTGCAGTAAAAAGAACTACTCCCATAACTTCAGATAAGGGAGAGGCAAGATCCCTCCGGTAGCTTATTTTATTTTTTGAATGTAACAGTTCTTCGTTGTTTTTAAAAAATTTTGCTCTCAGTATCTTTTCTATATTAAACGCTTTTATCACCCTTAATCCGCCCAGCGTCTCATCGAGTGTAGAAAGTGATTCACCGTATTTATTTGCCACATCCTGGGAATGCCGCTTCAGGGATTTAGTTACCCTTCCTATGACAAGACCCAACAGCGGAATAAGTAATAATATGAACAGGGTCAGTTGAGAGCTGATCAGCAAAAGAACTGAAAGGGTAACTATGATTGTCAGGGGATCTCTGATCCACCCTTCAAGTGTTCCTACTACGGAGCTTTCTACTTCTCCTACATCACTGGTCATACGGCTCATCAGGTCACCTTTTCTTTTTTCATTAAAAAAGCCAATAGGTAACCGGAGCACTTTGTCATAGAGGTCTTCCCTGAGTTTGTTTACTACCGCATTTTTTAATGGATTGAGAACATAATAGGAAAGATAAAGGAACAGGTTTTTTAAAATGATAAAGCTGACCATTAAAAGACATATCAAACCAAGGGTGGCAACTTTGCCTCTTTCGAGAACGGAGTTATTGAGAAATTCATTAACCCGTTGTATGACGGGGTTGCTGCTTTCTGAAACCAGGGCTGCCTGATCACCAGTGAATATCAGCTGTAAAAAAGGCATCAGCATGCCAATTGATACAATGGAAAAGACAATGCTCAGAAGGGTGAAGAGAAAGTAGAGTACGATTTTACTTTTATATACACTGAGGTATTGAAAAATCCTTGAATATTGCTTCATGTCTTTATTTGGTAGCTAAACGGCACAAAGTAAGTACTTTTACAGCGTCTGCCGGCTTACCTGCTGAAGTTTTAACGAAGACAAGGATTTTAAACCGGTAAGAACAGAAAATTTTACATTATTATGGAAGAAGGAAAACGACAGAAGCAGATAGCAGGTCTCCTGAATGAGGAAATGAATGTCATCTTTCAACGGTTGGGATTAAATATGATAGATGGGGGAATGGTCTCTATCTCATCGGTGAAAGTGACACCGGATCTGCTTGAAGCAAGATTTTATCTCAGCCTGTTCCAGGTGAAAGATGCGGAGGCTGCATTGAGAAAAATTGAAGACCGGCACCACGAGATCAAAAAAGAATTGACAGCTAAGGTACGCCACCAGTTGAGAAGCATGCCGGTATTAAAATTCTTTAAGGATGATACATTGGACCATGTGTTTAAAATGGAGGAGTTATTTAAAAAAATTGAAGAAGAGAAGAAAGATAAAAGCTGATTCGAATTTCTTTTCATCAATAATTAAACCTGTCAATTTTCAACTTGAATTTTCTTTTTGCCTGGCGGTATTTTAAAGCAAAAAAATCTACCAATGCTATTAATATCATTGCGTGGACAAGCATCACTGCCATTATCATTGGTACAGCAGCACTGATCCTCGTATTAAGTGTTTTTAATGGATTTGAAGGATTGGTCAAATCTCTTTATTCTTCCTTTTATACCGATTTAAAAATTTCACCGGCGTCAGGAAAAGTGATGACAATCAGCCCTGAGCAAATACAGAAACTGAAAAGTGCAGACGGTATCAAAAACTTTTCAATGGTACTGGAAGAAAAAGCACTGATACAGAATGGAGATAACCAGACAGTGATCTACCTGAAAGGAGTGGATACGAATTACATAAATGTCACTGAAGTTGCAAAGCATTTATTAAATGATGCTGTGTTTGATATAGATCATGGAGAAGCTTCAAAGATTATATTAGGCGCCGGAGTAGTAGATGCGTTGGGAATCTACGCAGACAGGAACATTTTTTCACTGAAAGTGTATCTTCCAAGGAAAAGTGATTCTAAACAGATTGACCTGATGGAAGATATCAGCAGCGATACTATACAATTTTCTGCTGCTTTTCTTATCCAGCAGGATTTTGATAACAAATATGGTATTACCAACATTGATTTTGTGCGGAGAGCCCTCCGCTTAAATGAAAATGAGTATAGCGGAATAGAAATAGCAGTAAAAGATCCGGATGAAGTTGGCAGAGTTGGGGAACAGCTGAAGAAAATTTTCGGCGGCCAGTATCTTATTCAAAACAGGTATGAACAAAACAGGAGTCTTTATTCTGTTATGAACATTGAGCGATGGATTGTATACGGAGTGCTTTGCCTGATACTGGTGGTAGCAGCTTTCAATATGATCGGGGCTTTAACTATGCTGGTATTGGAAAAGCAAAAAGATATTGGGGTGTTACATGCTTTGGGGGGTAACAGGAATTTTATTCAGCGGATTTTTTTGAGTGAAGGATTGCTATTGGCTTTGATTGGCGGGGGTATAGGAATGCTGCTGGCCTTTTTAATTGCTACGCTGCAGATTAAATATCATCCGATTCCCCTGCAGGGAGGCTCTTTCCTTATCGATTATTACCCTGTTAAACTGTACCTTAGGGATTTCCTATTAGTTGGAACTACTGTTTTTGTGATTGCATTTATTGCATCCTGGTTCCCTTCCAGAAAAGCTTCAAGGCAGGAATTTTCACTGAGGAGTGAATAAAAGCTGCCGTCAAAAAATCAACTACCGGGAATATCTTTAGGACAAGTAACCGGGGTTTCCCGTTTTTTCTCAATAATCCCCCAGCGTTTCTGGTAATTGTGCTAGGGCTTTGGCCAACTGTTCGTCATTAGGAGCAATACCATGCCATTCATGTGTACCTTCCATAAAGTCTACACCTTTTCCCATCGAGGTATGCATCATGATGGCGATAGGTTTTCCCTGGCCGGTCAATGATTTCGCTTTTTCAAGTGTGGCTACTACATCATCCATATCATTACCATTCATCTCGAGGGTGGTCCAGCCAAAAGCAGCAAATTTTTCCTTGATATTTCCCAGGTTCATCACTTTATCTGTGGGCCCGTCAATCTGCTGGCCATTCCAGTCGATAGTAGAAATCAGGTTATCAACCTTGTGATGAGCCGCAAACAATACGGCTTCCCAAATCTGGCCCTCATTCAGCTCGCCATCTCCATGAAGGGAGAATACAAGATTTTTTTCATTATTCAGTTTCTTCGTTAAAGCAGCACCAATAGCCACACTCATTCCTTGCCCAAGAGAGCCTGAGGCAATTCTGACACCAGGCAGATGTTCATGAGTTGCCGGGTGACCCTGCAATCTTGTGTTGATTTTACGAAAAGTGGCCAGTTCTTTTATATCAAAATAGCCAGAACGGGCCAATGTTGAATAGAACAAAGGAGAAATATGGCCATTTGATAAAATGAAGACATCTTCATCTTTTGCATTCATATCAAAAGAGGGATTATGTTTCATTATCTTGAAATACAATGCAGTAAGAAAATCAGTACATCCAAGCGAGCCACCGGGATGACCACTTTGAACGCCGTGCACCATTCTTACAATGTCTCTTCTTATTTGGCTGGCGACAGCCGTTAGTTCATTCATACTTAATAAAATAGGTTATTATTAAACTTTTTGTATCTTGCCGCCTCAAAGGCTAGGTTAGTTGCAAAAGTGCATTCTTTTTTGATTCAAAATCCAACTGAATTAAATTAATCTGGCAATAAATTCATTATATCCTGTTAGTTACATGAGTTAATGCCAGAAACATTAAAAAATGATGTAACATAAAACCAAGAAGGTTAAAGCCTATTTTTGTACCATATAAAACTGCTTAGATGCTTGATATTTTATTGACAGCTTCAGTTTCTTTCATTATAACTTTCCTGGCAGTACCTGTAGTACTGGAGGTAGCAGAAAAAAAGAAACTGTTTGATATCCCAAACGAAAGAAAAGTTCATACCCGTTTGGTGGCATCATTGGGCGGAGTTGGTATTTTTGGTGGTTTTATACTCGCTTCACTTTTATCTATTCAAGGTCATCTCAATTCTGAATTTCAATACTTTTTCGCCGCAGCACTGGTTATCTTTTTCCTGGGTCTTAAAGATGACCTGATCATTTTATCTGCCAGTAAAAAATTTATCGGCCAGATCATCGCTGCATCAATACTTATTCACCTGGGTGATATAAGGCTGGATAGCATGTATGGTCTGCTGGGTTTTGAAAAATTACCCGAAGGCTTTGCGCTTGCCTTATCTTATCTTACCATAATAGTTATCATAAATTCTTTTAACCTCATTGATGGAGTGGATGGGCTTGCTGCCAGTCTCGGTATTCTCACTATGCTCATCTTTGGAAGTTATTTTTTTGCTATCGGGTATCAGGCATATGCCTTGCTGGCATTTGCAATGGCGGGTAGTTTAGGTGCATTTATGATCTTTAACCATCATCCTGCTAAAATCTTTATGGGAGATTCGGGTTCATTGATGATAGGCCTGATCAATGCCATTCTGGTGATTAAATTTATTAATGTGGCAAATGATCCATTAGTTGCCATTCCTATCCCTTCTGCTGTTGCAATTGGCTTTGCTATTTTAATTGTCCCCCTGCTGGATACACTAAGGGTGTTCAGTATCCGTATTCTTAATGGGGTTTCTCCTTTTACACCTGACAGGAATCATGTGCATCATCTGTTACTAGACAGAGGTCTTGATCATGCGTCTGTCACCCTTACTTGTGTAAGTGTTAATATTGGTTTTATCATGATTGCCTGGTTTGGCAGATATATGGGACCTAACTACCTTTTGCTCACTATGCTCACACTGGCCTTTTCAGGACTGGCATTCCTATACTATTACAAAAGACCAAAACGTACTATTCTTATTGCCAAAAGAGGTGAGGGTGTAGCCCAGTTAAAGACTTCATCCAAAGTAGTTACTCTTACAAAGGAGGCGCAGTCTGCCGCTGATTAAACTAAAAAACTTTAAAGTGCCGGCAGGGAACTGATAAAGTGCTGCCGGCTTTTTTTTGAATACTCGGCTTTCGTTAGATTTGCGTCCCGGCTTTTTTTATGCACCTTGCCGGCGGAACATTTTTTTAAATCATTAAGTTATGTCAGAAGATATTGCATCAATTACCAGCGGGGCAGAAGATCATATGAAAAAAGCGATCAGCCACCTGGAAGCCGAATTGGTAAAAATAAGGGCAGGAAAAGCAAATCCTCAGATGCTGGACGGGTTGATGGTTGATTATTATGGATCACCCATGCCTATTAACCAGGTTGCTAATATCAGTGTGATGGATGCCCGTACATTAAGTATACAACCATGGGAAAAGAATATGTTGCAGCCCATCGAAAGGGCAATTATCGCCGCAAATATTGGCATTACTCCACAAAATGATGGGGCATTAATCCGGCTCTTTTTACCTCCGCTGACAGAAGAGAGACGAAAAGAACTCGTTAAGAAATGCCAGGCAGAGGGAGAGCATTCTAAAGTGGCCATACGCAATATTCGCCGGGATGCGATAGAGCATATCAAAAAACTGCAGAAGAACGGGTTAAGTGAAGATGCTGCAAAAGATGCCGAAGCAGATGTACAGCAAATAACTGATAAATTTATTGCTGCAGTAGAAAAACACCTGGCTGCAAAAGAAAAGGAGATAATGTCTGTGTAAGAGGCTTATTGTATTATAGGACTAAGCAACATCAATAGGTGTTGCTTTCTTTTTTTCAGGCCGGTTTGCCAGGTAAACTCCAAACAAAATTATCAGTAAACAACCTATTTCAATTAGTGTGATTTTTTCATTGTCCAGAAAGCCCCAGAACAAGGCGATAAAAGGGATACCATACGTAACCAGAGAAGCGAATAACCCTCCGGCTTTTTGAACCAATATATAAAACAAAGCTGTCGCAATAGCGCTTCCGAGTATACCAAGCCCGGCCGAAGCAGCTACTGCATATTTTACATTGGAATCAGAAAAATCAAGTTCTGTAAAACCCTGCTGCCATAAAATAATTCCTGCGGGGATCGTCATAAAAGCCAGCGAGACGGTAGCAGCATGGATGGGGTTTAATCCTTTGAGATAATGGCTGACCATATTTACATTAATACCGTAAAGTAAAGTAGCTACCAGTATCAAAAAAAGGTAGTTCAGATTATCAAAACTGATACTTCTTTCCCCCATTAAAACGGGGCTTATAGTAAGTAATACCAAGCCGACAAAACCTGTAATAACTCCTGCAATCTTCTGTGCTTTTATTTTGTCTTTAAAAAATAGAATCCCGATTATCACTACACAAATAGGTGTAAGCGAGTTTAGAATACCCCCCAGGGAGCCATCAATTTTTGTCATGGCTGCCGCAAACAGGAAGGCTGGCAGCAGGTTACCGATAACAGCAGTTAATATTACCGTCCTCATCTTTTGACGGGGAATTTTGGAGAAATGAAAAAAGGCAAATGGTACAAAAACTAAGCCGGCTGAAAAAATCCGGAGAGCGGCGATTTGCGAGGCGCTCAGTGCAACAGTACTGTCTTTCATCAGCTTAAAAGAACTGCCCCATATAAAGCAAAGGATAACAAAAATCGACCAGCTAATAAATTTATTACTCATAAAGAGCGGCAAAGGTCATAAAACAGGCTCACACAGAAGCAATTTTTTTATATTGCAGCTGTACCGGTAAATAAAATTGTATGAGTAGAATTGAACTAAGTAAAATTGATACCAGGGCTCCGAAAGACCTGGATAAAAGAGAAGTAAAAGAAAAAACGGAGAAAATACTGGAAGAACTTGATGAATTGCAAAATCTCCTTTTTGCCGAAGGAAAGCATTCAGTTCTGATAGTAATACAAGGAATGGATGGTAGCGGAAAGGATGGTGTTATCAGGAATGTATTAGGCAATATGAATCCACAGGGAGTGTCTGTAAGATCTTATAAAGCACCTACCCCTGAAGAATTATCGCATGATTTCTTATGGCGGATACATCATTATGCTCCACCAAAAGGTATGATACAAATCTTTAATCGGTCACATTATGAAGATATCCTGGTAACCAGGGTGCATAAATGGTGCGATGACGAAACCGCCAATAAAAGAATGGAGGCGATAAATGATTTTGAAAAGTTATTAAAAAAGCATAATAGCACCCACATATTGAAATTTTATCTGCATGTCTCGGCTGAAGAACAACATGAAAGGCTCAGTGAGCGGATGAAGGATCCTACTAAAATGTGGAAGTATAATGAAAAGGATTTTGAAGAAGCGAAGCTGTGGGATGTATACATGGCTATGTATGAGGATTGTTTTAATAATTGTAACAATCCTCCATGGACTATTGTACCGGCTGACCAGAACTGGTACAAGGAATACATTATCGCTTCAAAGCTTCAGGAATTATTAAAAGGGTTGGATATGCAATTCCCTGGCTTGAAAAAGTAACGATTGCAGTGGATAAATTAATTTAAAAATCAGGCTGGTTTTTCTTGAGGCTGTTCAAAAAAAAATAACTTGTAATATATTTTATCACTTAAACCAATTCGTTATGGGAATGCTTAAAGAATTTAAAGAGTTTGCCATGAAGGGCAACGTTATTGATCTGGCAGTAGGCGTGGTAATCGGAGCAGCTTTTGGCGCCATTGTCGGGGCTGTTGTGGACAATATAATCATGCCTGTTGTAGGGATGATCACCGGGGGCATCAATTTTGATGCATTATCATTTAAAGTAGGAAATGCAGAATTGAAATATGGCCTGGCTATTTCAGCAACGGTTAAATTTCTGGCTATTGCATTATTCTTATTTATGGTTATTAAAGCCGTCAATGCATCAAAGAAAAAAGAGGCTGCAGCTGCACCTCCTCCGCCACCAGAAGATATTACGCTGCTGCGTGAAATTAGAGATGCTTTAAAGAAGTGATTTTGGGGAAAACAGGCGAATTCACTGAGCCCCGTTTCCCTTATTTTTGTAAAGTCCTGTTTTAAACGGGACTTTATTTTTATAGCTTACAAATTCAAAAAAGTGCAGAATACGTCGTACCAGATAAGATTGCCACAGTTCGAGGGCCCGTTTGACCTCTTGCTTTTCTTTATTGAACGGGATGAGCTGGATATCTACAATATTCCTATCACAGGGATCATCAATGATTTTCTTGACTATATACATAAAAGTGAAGAGCTGAATATTGAGCTCAGCAGCGAGTTTATCTTATTTATCTCTACTCTGATGCGTATAAAAGCAAAGATGCTTCTGCCCCGCAAAGAGTTGGACGCCCAGGGTAATGAGATTGATCCCCGCCAGGAATTGATAAATAAGATACTTGAATACAAACGATTCAAAGAAGCATCTGCACAGATGGCTGAAATGGAAGCTATGCGTATGCTGATGGTGAAGCGAGGAAATATTCAGAAAGAACTTTCACAAATAGGTGAGGAAACAGGAGAAGGAACTGAGATACAGAATATCACTCTTTTCAAACTGATGCGGGCCTTTGAAAGAGCCATGCAGAAATATAGCGACCGTATCAATAAACCGGTGCATACTGTTGTGCAGTATAACTATACCATGGAGCAAAGCCGTGATCAGATGCTGAACCTGGCCAGGGAAGAAAAAACTGTTTCCTTTGAAAAAATATTTGAACGTTGTGAAAACAGGGTTCATGCTATTTTTCTTTTCTTATCCCTCCTGGAGCTGGTACAACAAAAATTTATGAAGATCATGATTGGCGAAGGCAAGAATAATTTCATTATTGAATATAATGAACCTGAAAACCGGATTGCAGAATTAGAAGAGCAAAACCAACAATAATTTTTTAACCTGCCTCCTTTAAAGAGGCCAAACTATTACACATGAAAAGCTATTCAACTGCCAATTGGAAAGGATCGGGCAAAGAAGGAAGCGGAACTTTGACCTCAAAATCAAAAGTACTTGAGAACACTTCTTATGATTTCAGAAGCCGTTTCGAAGACGGTACATATACCAATCCAGAAGAACTGGTGGCAGCGGCGCATGCAGGCTGTTTCTCCATGAAACTGAGTTTTGTATTGGGTGCTGCTGGCTTTACGCCTGATAGTATCGACACAAAGTGTACAATCACATTAGAAAATGGAACTATTACTTCAAGCCACCTGGAAGTAAAAGCAGCGGTGCCCGGAATTGATGCAGTAAAATTTTCCGAAGCTGCAGCTGAAGCTAAAGCTAACTGCCCGATCAGTAAATTATTGAATACAGAGATAACTATGGAAGCCAGCCTGGCTTAAGTTCTTATTTTTTGCATAGAAGCCGGTCACTCATATATCCATAAGAGTACCGGCTTTTTTGATGTATTAATTATTGATTTTAGTTGTTGTAAAAAAACAGGTGCTACAGTTGGGCAACCATTACTCTGGCAAATTTCATCGTTCACTTCTGTTTCCGGCACACAATTATGAGCATGTAATACCACGGTTCGCTCAAACGCATTGTTATTTGTACTGTCAAGTCCATGTAGTTTATACGAATACCCCCATTTACCGGTGTATGAATTGCCTATTTTGTATTTACCAAGTGAAGTACAACCGCTTCCCACCACATTGCTATATCGATGTCCCTCCAGCCAGTATTCAAAACAATTGCCATGCGCTGCTAATCCTCCGGATTGCAGGCTGTCATTTTTCAGGTTATAAATAAAGAAGCGGTTTTGGCCAGAGGAAAGGCTCATATCTATCAAGAAGCAATAGTTATTATTGTAGCCTTTTTGTTTTACAAAAGCTTTTGCTTCACTGGCTTTCGATTTTAGCTTTGTCATCCAAACAGCATTGGGATAATAAGTCCTTTTTTCTTTTAGCAAGTTTAGTGCCTTTGTTTTTTTCCAGAAAGCAGTTTTGGGAAACCATGAGACGAGCAGGTAGCCGAGGAAAAACACTAAAAGCAGTCGGGAAAATTTCATAGTAGCATCCGGTTGAATAAACGTTCAGATACCGGATGAACGAAAATCCATAAAAAAGATTTTTACAGCTCCGTTACAGCTTTTTAAAAAATCAAAATCGCCAGCCGGCATATACTTACACAACATTGTTTTTGGCGTCCACTTTGGGAATAAAGTTGGGCCAAGTGGCTGAAGTATTTCTGTTTGCTGCACTAAGACTGATATTTAGTCTTGCTCCAATAAAGAAACCAAGCAGTGGAGATATTTCGGCACCACCGACAATGCCATTGTCAAACCGGGTGAAATATTCCAGCAGGCTGCCATTACTGTTGCCACCTGTGCTGTCTACGTTTGCATTGAGCAGGATTGCAGCTTGTCCGCCGGTATATAGCCAAACCAGTTTGGTGAAGTTTAATGTGAAGAGCTGGGGCAACAACAAGTAATCCAGGGTTACATTGCCTGTGTTGGTGTTTGTTTTGTAATTATAGCCCTGGTGGGAAAGAATGATTTCAGAGCGAAAACCGAATCCATTTCTTTTTTGGGACCAATGTATCCGCCCAGCATATAACAAGTTTTGCTGCTATTGTTTATGTCCGATGCATCTGCAATATTGGCGAAGTTCAGGCCTCCTTTTACTCCAACCGTTAATTGTGAAAAGCAACAAACGGGTAATAATAAAAAAACAAGCAAGATTCTTTGTATACTTAAAAATAATCAATCTTTCAGTTTTTTCGGCTACATACAATAGCCTGATCAGCAAATTGCTGGAAATAACTATCAGAGCGGATGCCTTTATGGGGTGACCTGTGGTGTATGAGCGGGGTTTAACCAGAGCTCCTTTATTATTTAATTCCTTTGGGACGCTTAAGAATAATATCTAGTGTTTCTGCATAATAAGTGTCGTCATTATCATTAGAGTCAGCCGGGGCAGTATTCACCCTGATAGTATGGGTGGCATTAACAAAACCCGGCGCTTTGGCTTCAATCTTATATTTCCCGGGCTTCAGTTTAAGGAAAAAATAAAAACCCCTTTCATCGGTCTTCACTGTATCAAGGGTCTTGCCCGTTGAATCGGTTGCAGTAATAACAACATTTGTTATCCCTTTGTTTTTATCATCCGTCACATCTCCTTCAACCTGGCTAAAGGCGGTAAACGCAATCAGGATGAACACCTCGGAAAACAATATTTTTTTTCTCATTATTTCAATTTTATCCTGCTTAAACAGTTACCTTTTTCCGCATCACCAAAATAATACGGGCTGGCATTGATATCAACACCGGCAGGATCATTACACATTGAACTACCTACCGGTAATAATGGAACAATATAAAATTTATAAAAATTGCCGGTTTCCACCAACGAATAATCAAAGCACGGGTTATAGCACATGATGCAGAATATATCGCCGCTTTGCTGGTTATGCTGTTTGCCCACCAGTCCTTTGACCGAATCAGGCCTGTTGGTTATTTCACCACTTGCCCTGGGCCGGTAAATACGAACAGGATCATTTTCATAAACCACAAGCCTGAATTGATTCAATTCCTGGTTGCCGTGATGAGGAATACTTACTCCATGCCCTAATTCATGGGCAACTGTTTTTGCTACCAGTTCTTCCAGGTTAAAAGGAACTGATATGTTTGATAATTGTGCTTCCCGCTCAAGCACAGTTAGCCATTGTGCGATCTGGTTATAATCAACCTTTACACGGATAACATCTTTAGGAAGCCCCGGGCCACCCTCTGCCCGGCCCCATACGCCCCGGCGGACATGTTTTTGTAAAAGACGTAATGCATACTGGTCATAGGAGTGGGCTGTTTCAAAATTTTTGTTTAACCGCCGGTCAGTACCTATCTCTCCTTCATCAAAACGAATAACTTTTAACCCGGTTGCATTTTCAAGCCATTCTATCCCTATTCTGAAAAGAGCAGCTTCCCCCGGCTTCATAATCACTCCCAATTCTTTTTTATCCGGTTCCAATCGCTTGTGCCGGCCCCTTGCAATAACACCACGGTATTCTTCATAAGCTGTCAGTCCATCACCATTATTACTATTCCCTGCTGATGATTCATCATCATATAAATCGGCAGGATTATTATGGGCTATGAGCCATTTCTCTGCAATCTTGGAATTGGCCGGTCTTTTTGGTATAGGTGTCTCCGTATTTCCGCCTGATATCAGCAGATGGCCTGTTAACCTGCTATTGTCTTGCATAACAGCTTCGGCAGTTAGTGTAGTGTAAGCCCCTCCGTCGAAAGCAGCGATTACTATGCTGGCGCTTTCGCCATTAGTACACTGGATAGTGGCTGATTGAAATTCATCCGCAAGACCTGTATTGGATTGGGGGAGAAACTGCAGATCAGGTAATGTAGTAAGAGGTGTGAGCGGGGCATTCAAAGTGATGCCCGGTTCTCTTGAAGTATTGGAAAGCTTTACTTCAAAAGATCTTACCCTGGATGTAAGCGGTCTTCCGTTTTGTCCATGAACTTTAAGACCGATCTTTATAGTGCTGCCTTTTATCAGTTCATTAGTGCCGGGCTCAGGCATCCAGTCATTATAATTTTCCGGAGTTATAATTAATTCGTCTTCGCTGCTTTCTCTTGCCAGGTGCCAGGTAATGGTTGTAGTAACAGTACCAAGGCCAGGCCCCATATCTTGCATTGTTGTCCGGGTGCCGGCCAATACATTTTTTGTCGTCAATCTTTCATCAGAGACAATAATATCAGTGAATTCCGGACCATAAACTTCTGTCCTTCCCCCATCCAAAAGAAAAGTGGTTGTGCCGGTACACCCGGGGCCAATAGCATGAATGCGATAAATATTCTCATACTCATCAACCGCTACTTCATGTAATTCTGCCTTTCCGCCTCCCGAACAGTCAGTGACTTCTGCTTTTTTTCCGCCAATATAAAGCTCTGAATGAAGCGTTACATTGCCAGTGCCTTTATCATCTGTAAAATTTAGATTAGAGGCATTAGGATCTGCCGGGTTAAATATTGTCACCGTGTCCGCGGAATTTATAGGATCAGGATCAATTGTCTCATCATCCCGGTTAAGCGTCGGCAGTGCATTGACAAATGATACGCTTACATTTCTTACACTGGTGGTTACAGGCCCTGTAACCCTTTCTTCTAATGTAAGACGGCCGGTCCACCTTACATTGCTCACTGACGATTTTGGTGTTGTATGTTTTTTTACCGGATCCTTCTTTGGCGGAAGGAGTAGGAGAAAGAATGCTCCCCAAAAAAAGAATGTAACATTTCGCATGACTGAATATTTAGAGAAAAATACTCATCCATGGGGAAGGATTGTATACTGTAAACAGCAATATTGAAGTTAAACTATTTTAAACGGGGAAAGATTTTTTCTGTAACTGCAGTTTTTAATAGCCTAACCCCGGATATCAATAATATTCATAGTGATGCCCATCATTTCTCTTACAGTATCAGCTATACCCTCTGCATCATAACCGCATTCCCGGTGCAATTCTTTAGGTGTTCCATGTTCTACCAACCTGTCAGGGATGCCAAGTATTCGTATATCATTCTTGTAACCATGTTCAGCCATAAACTCAAGTATAGCACTGCCAAAACCACCTTCGACAGTGCCGTCCTCTACAGTAATCAGCTTGGGATATTGCCGGCAAACTTCGTGAAGTAAAGATTCGTCTAATGGTTTGGCAAACCGCATATCATAATGACCTGGATTAAGCCCGTCATTTTTCAGATCACGGATCGCAGCGGCTGCAAAATTTCCCGGGTGACCAAAAGAAAGAATAGCAATATCTTTTCCTTCTTTTAATTTTCTTCCTTTACCAATCTCTACTTCCTTCATTTCAGTTTTCCATTCCGGCATTACACCTTCTCCTCTCGGGTATCGAATCACAAAAGGAAGTGTGGTGGATTCCAACTGCGCTGTGTACATAAGGTTTCGCAATTCACTCTCATTCATTGGAGCACTGATGATCATATTTGGTATGCAACGGAAATAGGCAATATCATAACAGCCATGATGAGTAGGTCCGTCGTCACCTACCACACCAGCCCTGTCAAGGCAAAATATTACAGGTAATTTTTGAATAGCTACATCATGCACCACCTGGTCATAGGCCCGTTGCATGAAAGAGGAATAAATATTACAAAAGACTTTCAATCCTTGAGTGGCCATGCCGGCACTTACAGTAACGGCATGTTGTTCTGCAATACCCACATCGAATGCCCTGTCCGGCATTTTATCCATCATAAATTTTAATGATGAGCCTGAGGGCATGGCAGGGGTGATGCCAAATATCTTATCATTTTTTTCTGCTAATTCGATAATAGTATGACCAAATACATCCTGGTATTTAGGCGGCTGAGGCAGATCGAATTTCTTTTTTTGAATTTCCCCGGTCATTTTGTCAAACAGACCTGGTGCATGCCATTTAGTTTGATCTTTTTCTGCCAGCGCATAGCCTTTACCTTTTGTGGTGATTATATGCAGAATTTTTGGACCAGGTATCTCCCGAAGATCTCTTAATGTATCCACCAGTTTGGCTACATTATGCCCATCTATGGGGCCGAAATAACGAAGTTTAAGTGCTTCAAATAAATTAGCGCTGCTACTCACCATTCCTTTCATTCCCTCAACCAGCTTGTGCGCCATAGCCCGGGTAAAATTTTTGCCTACAGGTAATTTTCCCATCAGCTTCCACATATCATCTTTTACCTTATTATACGTAGGAGAGGTAGTTATGTCCGTGAGATATTCCTTTAAGGCACCTACATTAGGATCAATGCCAATTCCATTGTCATTTAAAATGATCAGCATGTCTGCATCAGCCACTCCTGCATGGTTCATTCCTTCAAAAGCAAGGCCTGCTGTCATAGAGCCATCACCGATAACCGCAACCACTTTTCGGTTTTTTTCTCCTTTGTATCTGGCAGCTATTGCCATTCCAAGCGCAGCAGAAATAGAAGTAGAAGAATGACCTACGCCAAAAGTATCATATTCGCTTTCACTTCTTTTGGGGAAGCCGCTAAGTCCTTTGTATTTTCTGTTGCTGGGAAATTCGTCCCTGCGGCCGGTCAGTATTTTATGACCATAAGCCTGGTGTCCCACATCCCACACCAATTGATCATAAGGGGTGTTATATACATAATGGAGTGCGGTAGTTAATTCCACCACTCCAAGGCTGGCACCAAAATGACCGCCATGGACACTGACTACATCAATAATATATTGACGCAATTCGTCACAGACCTGGTGCAGTTTTTCACGGGGTAATTTTTTCAAATCGGCCGGAGAATCAATCGTTTGTAAAAGTGGTCCTGGTGTGATCTGCATGTAGGGATTTTAAAGCTGTAAAATTAGTACTTTAAATGGAGGATGCCAGTAAATGACATTATTTAACAAAATCCACCCGAAAAGGTTTTAATTGGTTGATTTCCATTTACAGCCCTTATTTGCCACTAATATAAAGATAGGGGCACAGGGGTATGGTAAACTTTAATTTTGCAGGTATATTTATGGCAACAATGTCGAAAAATAAACTTTACTGGATATTGCAGGTAGGCGGTTGGGGGCTGGTAGGCCTTGTAATGTTGCTTTTTGCTCATATTTATGACGTGCAGATACGTACTGATGTTCTTTTGAAAAGAATTACCATTGTTTTTTTTGCAGGCATTATCACTACTCATGCATTGAGGGCGGTTATCAAATGGAGCGGCTGGATGTTATTACCCGTGGAAAAAGCTTTACCAAGATTGTTGGTAGCGGTTCTCTTTACTTCCGTTTTATTTAGTGTGCTTATTCTAGGTTCTATTGAAATATTCAACCTTAGTACTGAATCAAAGCAGCAAATTTCTTTTTTCCAGAAAGTGCTTGGTTCTACAATTGATAACGGCCTTTTTATTTTTCCCTGGTTGATGATCTATTATTTTTATCATTATTATAATAAAAGCCGCCGCCAGCAACTGGATACACTTAAGCTGGAGTCGCTGGTAAAGGAATTGGAGCTAAAGACAATAAAAGCTCATATCAATCCGCATTTTATTTTTAATTCACTCAACAGTATCCGGGCATTGGTAGATGAAAATCCTCAACGGGCAAGAAAAGCTGTGACAGAGCTCAGCAATATTTTACGCAGTAGTATGCAGACAGAGAAAATGGAAACTGTGCCGCTGGAGAAAGAGTTACATATCATCAAAGACTACCTGGCCCTGGAAAATATGCGGTTCGAAGACAGGCTGAAAGTAGTTTATGAAATTGATGAGGACACATTAGATCAACCGGTACCACCGATGATGTTGCAGACATTGGTAGAAAATGCAATCAAGCATGGCATCAGCAAGCAGATAAACGGGGGAGTGATAAAAGTGGTGTCTGATTTTAAAGAGAACTACCACGAACTCGTAGTACAAAATACAGGACAATTGAACGGTTCGGTTAATACTGAAGGTTTTGGTCTTTCCAGCACTACTAACCGGTTAAACTTATTGTATGGGGATAAGGCCCACTTTGAAATTAAGCAAATCAATGGCTCTTTGGTAGAAGCGAGGGTATTGATACCAGTTGAAATTCATTAAACACAGCATCGATGAAAGCAATCATTATTGATGACGAACGCCTTGCCAGGCTTGAATTAAGGAAACTGCTCCAGGAATTTCCTGAGATAGAGGTAATTGATGAAGCCGTTAATGCAGAGGAAGCTATTTCCAAGATTGAAACAGCCCAGCCGGACCTGATCTTTCTTGATATACAAATGCCAGGTAAGACCGGGTTTGATATGCTGGCTGAATTGGACAAAACACCTCATGTGATCTTTACAACAGCTCATCATGAATTTGCATTGAAAGCTTTTGAGGTAAATGCCTTGGACTACCTGATGAAACCGGTAGAACCAAAACGGTTGGCTGATGCCATTCAAAAGTTACAGTTGTCTGAAAGTAAAGAAGTGCGGACGGAAACCGAGTATACTAATAACAGTATATTGACAGAGAATGATCAGGTGTTTGTGAAGGATGGAGAAAGATGCTGGTTTGTGAAGCTAAGCGATATACGATTATTTGAGAGTGTAGGGAACTATGCTAAAGTGTTTTTTGGCACCAACAAACCATTAATCTTAAAATCACTGAATGCGCTGGAAGAAAGACTGGATGAAAAAATTTTCTTCAGAGCTAACCGCAAACATATTGTAAACCTGCGGATGATAGAAAAGATAGAGCCATATTTTAACGGAGGTCTGCTACTTGATCTGAAAGGTGGCGAAAAGATAGAAGTAAGCCGCCGGCAAACAGTTAAGTTTAAAGAAATGATGAGTTTATAAACTCATCATTTCTTTATGAAAATAAATTCTCCTCCTTCGTCTCCGGTATTTTTAATAGCTGCATATTGCGGCAGGTTATCTGAATTGCTCAGGATAGCTTTGTAAAAGCCATCAAACAGTTCTTTTGCACTGACAAACTTTTCATTGTTGTCCATTAATGACTTTTTCA
>Ga0209096_1002393_pt1 | contig 18268 bp, 13 predicted proteins | sample AD_UKC034_MetaG_FD_184407 | JGI IMG/M metagenome (GOLD analysis project Ga0209096, IMG submission 184407) | Active sludge microbial communities of municipal wastewater-treating anaerobic digesters from USA - AD_UKC034_MetaG (SPAdes) (version 2) | ecosystem: Engineered > Bioreactor > Anaerobic >... | reverse complement strand
GCTGAAAAGCAAGCTGGGGACCGGCGGCGCGCTGGAAGAGGGCATGATCGTCATCCAGGGCGACCACCGCCAGCGCATCGTGGAAATCCTCAACGAGCTGGGCTACAAAGCCAAAGTGGCCGGCGGCTGATCCTCCCCGCCCGCCGCCCATCCACCCCCGCTCAGGCCACTGCCCACCCGCTCGGGCCGGTCTCCTGACCGTGCCCGCCGCCGCCCCATCCACCTCCGCTCGGGCCGGTCTCCTGACCGTGCCCGCCGCCGCCCACCCGCTCAGGCCGGTCTCCTGACCGTGCCCGCCGCCGCCCGCCCACCCGCTCAGGCCGGTCTCCTGACCGTACCCGCCGCCGCCCATCCGCTCGGGCCGGTCTCCTGACCGTGCCCGCCGCCGCCGCCCACCCGCTCAGGCCGGTCTCCTGACCGTGCCCGCCCTGCTCAAGGAGCCATCCATGATCCAACAACCGCTCACCGGCCACTGGCAATTCCGCCAGGCTGGAACCGACACCTGGCTGGCCGCGACTGTCCCCGGCGGCGTCCACACCGATCTGCTGGCGCTGGGGCTGATCCCCGACCCCTTCATAGCCGACAACGAGCTGAGGGTGCAATGGGTGGCCGAGAGCGATTGGAACTATCGCCGCACCTTCACCGCCGACCCCGCGCTGCTGGCCCAGGAGAACATCCTGCTGGTCTGTGAGGGGCTGGACACCGTGGCCGACCTCTATCTCAACGGCGTCTATCTGGGCCACGCGGAGAACATGTTCCGGCGCTGGGAATGGGATGTCAAGGCCCTGCTGCGGGCGGGCGAGAACGAGCTGCGCATCCACTTCAGCTCGCCGGTGCGCACCATCACAGCCCGGCAGGCGCAACTGCCGCTGACCGGCGGCGGCGACATGCCCGGCGGGCCGCACCTGCGCAAGGCGCCCTGCCACTGGGGCTGGGACTGGGGGCCCAAGCTGCCGGCCATCGGCATCTGGCGCGCGATCGGGCTGGAGGGCTTCGCCGCGCGGCTGACCGACGTCCATCTGCGCCAGCAGCACGAGGCTGGGGCTGTCACCCTCAGCGCGGAGATCAAGGCTCAGGCGCCCTACGACCTGGAGGACGAGATCATTGCCACGCTCACCGTCGTCAGCCCCACCGGCCAGCAGTTCACGGCCGAGGTCAATCTGCTCTATCTCTGGGCTGGCGAGCCGCATTTCGCCGATCTGAAGGTGAAGCTGCCCGACCCGCAACTGTGGTGGCCCAACGGCTACCCGACGCCCGGCCAGCCGGCCGGCGCGGCCCAGCCCCTCTACCAGGTCGGGATCACCCTCAGCCGGGGAGAAACGGTACTCGACCGGCGCAGCTATCAGGTTGGCCTGCGCACCGTGGAGCTGCGCCAGGAGCCGGACGCCTGGGGCCAGGAATTCGTCTTCTACGTCAACGGCGTGCGCCTCTTCGCCAAGGGGGCCAACTGGATCCCGGCGGACTCCTTCCCGACCCGAGTCGACGCCCAACGGCTGGAGGGGCTGGTCAAGGCCGCGGCCGACGCCAATATGAACATGCTGCGCGTCTGGGGCGGCGGCTTCTACCCCGACGAGGCCTTTTACGACCTGTGCGACCGCTATGGCCTGCTGGTCTGGCAGGATTTCATCTTTGCCTGCGGCATCTACCCGGTCGACGCCGATTTCGTCGAGACTGTGCGGGTCGAGGTGGAGGAGACCGTGCGCCGTCTGCGCCACCGCGCCTCGCTGGCGCTCTGGTGCGGCAACAACGAGATGGAGGAGGGCTGGTGCGGCTGGGGCTGGGACCAGCCTGACGATCCGGTCAACCAGCGGCTCAAGGCCGGCTATGACCGCATGTTCCACCACCTGCTGCCGGAGCTGCTGGCGCTGGAGGACCCCGATCGCCCCTACTGGCCCAGCTCTGCCTCGGCCAACACCCCCTTCGACGGCCCCAACAACCAGGTGCAGGGAGACTGCCACTACTGGGAGGTGTGGCACAGGGCCGCGCCCTTCACCGCCTACCGCCAGCAGTTCCCGCGCTTCATGAGCGAGTTCGGCTTCCAGGCGCTGCCGACCCTGCCCACCGTCGCGGCCTTTGCCGACCGGGCCGACTGGAACCTGACCTCCTACGTCATGGAGCATCATCAGCGCAGCCCGGTGGGCAACCGGCTGATCATCGCCCAGATGGCGCAGAGCTTCCGCCTGCCCAAGGATTTTCCCGCGCTGGTCTATCTGAGCCTGGTTTTGCAGGCCGAGGGGATCCGCTACGGCGTGGAGCACTGGCGCCGCCACCGCGCCCGCGTCAGCGGTGCGCTGATCTGGCAGTTGAACGACTGCTGGCCGGTGGCCTCGTGGTCTTCCATCGACTATTTCGGCCGCTGGAAGGCCTTGCACTACGCGGCGCGGCGCTTTTTCGCTCCACTGCTCCTCTCGGTGGCCGACGAGGACAAGACCATGGCCGTGCATCTGACCAGCGACCTGCTGGAGCCGGTGGATGTGCTGCTGCGCTGGCGGCTGGAGACGCTGGACGGCCAGCTCTTGCAGGGCGGCCAGGAGGCGGTGCGCGCCCAGGCGTTGACCGACACCCTGGCCGGGAAACACGACTTCTCCGCGCTGGTCACGGCCGAGAACCAGCGCAACGTCATTTTCGTCGCCGAGCTGTGGCGGGAGGGCCAGCGCCTGGCCTGGAGCGTGACCCCCTTCGTCCCCAGCAAGCACCTGGCGCTGCGCGATCCCGACCTGACCGTGGCCAGCCGCGTCGAGGGTCAGACGCTGTGCGTGGACCTGGCCGCCCAATCGCTGGCGCGCTTCGTGGAGCTTTCCATCGAGGGGGTGGATGTGGTGTGGAGCGACAACTACTTCGACCTGCCGGCCGGCGTCAGCGTCACCGTGACCTGCCCGCTGCCGGCGCAGTGGACGGCCGAGAGCCGGGCGGCGGTCCGTTCCCTGGTGGATGCGAGCTGGTAGACGGCGGCGGCAGCGGGCGCCTGGACATACCCACGACCCCACGCAGCCAGGCCGGCCTCGTCCAGATCCCCGCTGGCGACGGCAAGCATGACCTGCACGACTTCAGCTTCAGGCGCTTCCAGGCGCCAGCCATGCAGGTCCAGAAAGACCGTCATGGCGACGAAGCCAGTCAGCCCGAAGCCGTAGGCCGCCTGGCAGGCTCCGTCAACTTGTGGGAGGTCCAGCGACGGCGTGGATGCGGCCGCGCCACAACGCCTCGGGTCAGTTAGCGCAGTTGCGGCAGGACAAAGACCGTCAATGCCAGCCAGCTCAAACCCGCCATGGCTGCAAAGGGCAACGCGTACACCAGCTTGATCATCCATCCCTGCGCCGCGCCAACCAGCCGCGCCGCCGCCAGGCCCCACAGCCACAGCATCCCCGCGCCGCCGCCAAGAATCAACAGCGACCAGGTGTTGATTCCCTCGTGCGTCGCTCCCCACAGCGCGGCCAGGCCGGCGGCGATCAGCAGCGCGCTTCCGGCCCAGCGGGCCGCGCCTGGCCAGCGCGCCACGCTCCACCAGCCCACGGCCATAGCCAGGCTGACGAAGGGCAGCGCGGGGAAGAGATAGCGCCCCTGCGGCTGCACGAACTGGGTGTTGTAGACCAGGTAGATGCCCAGGGTGCCCAGGGCGGAGAGGGCCAGCAGGGCGAGAGACCAGATTTGGAAGCGTAAGCGGTAATCGGTGCGCGGGGAGCGGTGAGCGGTCTCCTGGCGCCTGAAACGCACCTGCCAGATGCAACCGGCCGCGACTGCCAGGCCAAAGGCCAGGGCGGCCGTGTAGATGCGCGCGTCCATCCACACCCCCATCCAGCCGAAGACGCCCCAGAAGCTGTCGTGGCTCCAGACGAAGAAACGCTCCAGCACGCCGGCCAGCCCCACCTGGGCCATGAGCTCGCCGGTGGTGAGCTGGCCCACCACCACCGCGTCGTGCCAGGTGCGGGCCAGGATGTCCAGATGGCCGTAGAGGCGGGCGTTGCGCAGGTACCAGGGGAGGGCGAGGAGGAGGGCGGGGAGGAGGATGAGGAGGGAATGGTTAATGGGGGAATTGTTAATGGGGTAATGGTTAATGGGGGAAGGGGGAAGGGGGGTGCGGCGGCGGGTTTCGTGCCAGACGATGACGGGCGCGGCCAGGGCGACGGGGATGACGACGTAGGCGCTGACTTTGCTGATCAGCGCCAGGCCCAGCAGCAGGCCGATGGCCAGGGCATCCCAGGCATTGGGGGATCGGGGGCCGAGCAGCGCCAGCTTGACGGTGCGCATCGTCAGCAGCAGGATGGCCGCCAGCAGCACCTCGGCCAGCGCGTCGTTGTTGATCGACGCGGCCTGGGCCACGTGCATGGGCAGAAAGGCGGTGAACGCGGCCGCGCCCAGGGCCAGCGCCGGCTGGCCAGGCAGGATCAGCCGCACCATGGCGTAGATCAGGAGGATGAAGAGCCCGCCCAGCACGACCGACAGCAGGCGCAGCGGCAGCAACGCACCGCCGGTCAGCCGAAAAACCGCCGCGCCCAGCAGATAGTAGAGCGGCGGCTGATGCGCCTCGTAGCGCAGCGGCGCAATGGAGAGCTCCGGCGGGAAGCGCTGGCTGGTCAGCTCCCGGATGGTCGCCTCGTCGTAGTCCCCCATGCGCAGCACCGGCATCTGGCCCGTGGTGGCCAGCTCGTGGATGTAGTTGAAGTGGGCCGGCTCGTCGGGCGCCTGCCAGGCCGGCACGTTGACGGCATACAGCGTCGCCAGGAGGAGATAGACCAGCAGAATCAGCGCCAAGAGGAGATGTCGAAGGTGCATGGCGGCCATTGTACTTCAGATGCGGGCGGAGGAGAAAAAGCAGCGCCGTCCCAAGAGCCGACTGGTGCTCATGGTAACACCTGCGCCGCGTGTATGCACAGGCGTCAGCGGCGCGCAGAGTGCAACCGAGCTGTACTGCTGCCAGATCGATCAGCCAGACGAAACCGACTGCAAGCATGCCATCCAGGAGATCGCCGGCCAGTGACCTTAGTTTCCCTGCTCCCGGCGGATCCGTGATCTGCCGGGTTTGTACCCACAACACCGCCGGTTCACGGAACCAGCTTGAGCAGTGAGTGAAGACCGATTTACACCAACTTGTACCAGCCGATTTTCGGGTCCAGTCACAGGGGCGCATCGCACCGATCGCCACACACCTCCGCTCCGCGTCCTCCGCCCATCCGCGCTGCTCTGATTGACACCATCCCCCATCGCGGTTAGAATGGCGTCATCATGAACCCGACTGTACGACGCCTCGCCGGTAAGATCGTCCCCCTGGCCTTGATTTCCGCCGCCCTGTTCATGCTGGCCGCGTTGGCCCTGGGCAGCCTGCGCTACGGCGGCCCCGATGGCTTGATCCTGCGCGTGCGCGTGGCGCTGGCCCAGCAGCGCAGCGGGCCGGCCGAGACGCCGCCGCCCTTGGTGCCCACGCCGCTGCCCACGCCGGCCGGCGGCCAGCCGTTGGCCCTGCTGGCCAGCGCCGCGCCGACAGCCAGCCCTGAGCCGGCGCTGCCCACGGCCGCGCCGGCCGCCGCGCACCGCCTGCCCACCCTGCCCACCCTGCCCTTCGCGGCCGTCGAAAGCCTGCCCGACCGGCCGACGGCCACCGCCACGCCCACCAGCGCCCCCAGCCCGACCCCCCTGCCCACGGCCACGCCCGCGCCGCCAGCCACGCCGCCGCCCAGCGCGGCCGGCAGCGGCTTCCTCCAGCTCAGCGGCCTGGCCCACTACTGGCAGACCTGGAACAACTGCGGCCCGGCCACGCTGGCCATGAATCTGAGCTATTACGGCCTGCCGCTGACGCAGAAGCAGACCGCGGCCGTGCTCAAGCCCAACTGGGACGACAAGAATGTCAGCCCCCACGAGCTGGCCGCCTTTGCCCGCGCCCAGGGGCTCGAGGCGCTGGTGCGCGTCAACGGCTCCCCCGAACGCCTGCGCCAGTTCATCGACGCCGGCATCCCCGTGCTGATCGAAACCTGGCTCGACCACGACGGCGGCATGGGCCACTACCGCCTGGTGGTCGGCTACGACGACGCGGCCCGCCAGTGGATCGTCTACGACTCCTACATCAGCGACGGCCTCGACCCCAAGGCGCCCTATCCCGGCATCCGCATGGGCTACGACGAGCTGGTGCGGCTTTGGCGCGTCTTCGACGGAACCTACGTGTTGGTCTATGATCAGGCGCAGGCGGCCGCCGCGCAGCAGATCCTGGGCGACGAGGCCGACGATGGGCTGATGTGGCAGCGCTCGCTGGCGCGCGCCCAGGCCGAGGCGGCCGCCGATCCTGGCGACCCCTTCGCCTGGTTCAACCTGGGCAACAGCCTGGCCGCCCAGGGCCGCTACGCCGAGGCCGCCAGCGCCTTCGACCAGGCCCGCGTCATCGGCCTGCCCTGGCGCATGCTCTGGTATCAGTTCGAGCCGCTGCGGGCCTATTATGAAGCGGGGCGCTACGCTGAGCTGCTGGCCCTGGCCGACAGCGCCATCGCCACCGCCGGCAACATCGAGGAAATCTTCTACTGGCGTGGCCGGGCCTTGCAGGCCACCGGCGACAGCGACGGCGCCCGCGCCGCCTACCAGCGCGCCGCCGAGCTCAACAGCAACTACGCTGAGCCGCGCCAGGCGCTGTCCGAGCTAGGGGGATAGCGCGGCCACCGCATGACACCGTCCGATCATCGCTCGCCCACCCCCGGAACTGACGGGCCGCCGTCGCCGGGCGTCGCTCACCCCTCCCCCTCGCGCCTGCCCCACATCGTGCGCAACGTGCTGGTGGTGGCCCTCTCCTTTGGACTGGCCGCCGCGGCCGGGCTGGTGCGCAACATGGTCATCGCGGCCCAGTTCGGCATCGGCGCGGACCTGGACGCCTACTACGCGGCCTTCAAGCTGCCCGACCTGCTCTTCACCATCGTGGCCGGCGGCGCGCTGGCCACCGCCTTCATCCCCGTCTTCGCCGATTTCCTGGCCGAGGAGGACCGCGCCGGCGCCTGGCGGCTGGCCAGCGCCATCACCAACATCGTCTTCATCGTCGTGAGCGGGGCCGCACTGATCGCTGGCATCCTGGCCCCCTGGCTGGTGCGCACGGTCATCGCGCCCGGCTTCAGCCCGGCCGAGCAGGCCCAGACGGTGCAGGTGATGCGCATCGTGCTGCTCTCCACCGTCATCTTCGGCATCAGCGCGGTGCAGGGCAGCGTGCTCAACGGCTTCAAGCATTTCCTGCTGCCGGCCCTGGGCGCAGCCCTCTACCCCGTCGGCATCACCCTGGGCGCGCTCTTCCTGGCCCCCACCCTGGGCATCGCCGGCCTGGCCGTGGGCGCGGTCATCGGCGCCGCCCTGCACCTGCTGGTCAAGGTCCCCGGCCTGCTCTACTACGGCTTGCGCTGGTGGCCGGTGCTGGACCTGCGCGGCCTGCACAGTCCCCCCGTGCGCCGCGTCTTCGTTCTGATGCTCCCGCGCGTCCTCGACCTGTTCGTCTTCCAGTTCTCGCTGATCATGACCACCAACCTGGCTTCGCGGCTGGGCGCGGGCAGCGTCAGCGCGCTGGAATGGGGCTGGGACGCCATGCAGCTCCCCGAAACCATCATCGGCACCGCCTTCGGGCTGGTGGCCTTCCCCACCCTGGCCGAGCTGGCCGCGCGTCATGACCTCGACCGGCTGCGCAGCACCCTGGGCGAGACGCTGCGCTCGGTGATCGCCCTGACCCTGCCCGCAGCCGTGGGCCTGATCCTGCTGGGCCAGCCGCTGCTCAGCTTCCTCTACCAGCGGGGCCAGTTCGACGCCGCGGCCGTGGATGCCGTCTACGCCACCCTGCGCTTTTTCGCCCTGGGGCTGGTCGGCCACGCCACGCTGGAGCTGGCCGCGCGCGCCTATTTCGCCCAGCAGGACACGATCACGCCGCTGTTGGTGGCCATCGGCTCGGCTGTCGCCAGCATCGGGCTGGGCATCCTCTTGATGGGACCGCTGGGCGCGGGCGGGCTGGCATTGGGCAACTCCATTGCCATCAGCGCCGAGGTGCTGGTGTTGATGGCGATCCTGCGCCGGCGTTGGAACGGCGTGGGGGGCGGGGCGATCCTGGCCACGCTGCTGCGGGTGGCGCTGGCCAGCGCGGTCATGGCGCTGGCGGTGGCCGCGGCGCTGACCTGGACCCAGGCCAACGGCTATGGCGCGCTGGTGCAGGTGCTGGCCGGCGGGCTGGTGGGGGTGATCGTCTACCTGGCCGCGGGGCTGTTGTTTGGGGTGCAGGAGCTGCGCCGCCTGCCCGCGGCGCTTTTCGGACGTTGACCGGCGAGCTGGCAGCATGGCCCCCATCCCTCCCAGCGTCGCCGCCGCCCTGGCTCGCGCCGAGCGCCTGCCCTGCCCCTTGTGCGGCAGCGCGGCGGCCCGCGCCCTCTGGTTCCGGCCGCTGGACGCCGAACAGGCCGTGGATGCCCACCTGGCGCCGGTCGATGCGCCCGGCTGGTGGGTCGTGCGCTGCGTGCAGTGTGGGCTGGGCCGCGTCGATCCCCTGCCGCGGCAGGCCGATCTGGCCGCGATCTACGACGAAAACTACCACACCCCCGGCGCCTTTGCCGGCATCGCCCATCAGGGGGGCATCAGCGGCCAGCTCCAGCTCTACCAACGGCCGGGGGGCCGGCAGCGGTCGCTGCGCTGGCATGGAGGTCGCCTGGCGCGGCTGGAGCGGCTCGGCTGCGGCGCCCATGCCCGGCCGGCCGGCCGCCGTCTGCTGGACGTGGGCTGCGGTGCAGGTTATTTTCTCGACGCGGCGCGGGCGGCCGGCTGGCAGGTGGCCGGGGTGGAGCTCAGCGCGGCCGCCGCGGCCGCGGCGCGCAGCGAGCTGGGGCTGGATGTCTTCACCGGCGCGCTGAGCGAGGCTGCCCTGCCCGCCAGCCATTTCGATCTGATCACCATGTTCGAGGTGTTGGAGCACATGCGTGACCCCGGCGCCGCGCTGGCCGAGGCCAATCGGCTGCTGCGCCCTGGCGGGCTGCTGGCCGTGGAGACGCCCAACGACATGGACGCCTACCGCGCCGGCCTGGCCCGGGCCGACCGGCGCTGGTGGGTGATTCCCCCCGTGCATCTCTACTACTTCAACGCCTCCAGCCTCAGCCGCTGGCTGTTGATGAACGGCTTCGAGCCGATCCACCTCAGCACCGAGGGGAGCGTGGGGGGCGACCTGCTCAGCCAACTGCACGGCCGCGGCTGGCCGACCGGCCGCTGGTTCGTCGGCGGCGTCCGCCGCCTGCTGGCGCCGCTGGATTGGATCCTGAAGCGCACCGGCCGGCACAGCGAGCTGATCATCCTGGCCCAAAAGCGCGCCCAACAGGCGTCGCCCAGACCCGGCTAAAGCCTCGACTCCGCGCCCGATTTGACCCGGCTAAAGCCTCGACTCCGCACCCGATTTAGGACTGCTGGGCTTCTTTCCGTCGTCTTGTGTGCCTGCGTCGATCATAACCCATTCGCAGTCGCCTCACCAGTCACAACAAAAAAAAGCCGCCCACAAAACGTGGACGGCTAACAGCACAAAAGGCGCATCACGCACCCAACACCCGCAATTCCGGTTACGCATTACGCATTACGCATTACGCATCACGCCACCAAAACCCAACACCCGCAATTCCGGTCACGAACTACACCCGCGGCAAATTCGCCAACGACCGCTCGATAGCCTCGGCCGGATACTCATAGTCCTCCAGCCGGCCTTGCAGGAACGCGTCGTAGGAGCCCAGGTCGAAGTGGCCGTGGCCGCAGAGGTTGAAGACGATGGTCTTGCTCTCGCCGCTCTCCTTGCAGGCCAGCGCCTCGTTCATGGCGGCCAGGATGGCGTGCGACGGCTCCGGCGCGGGCAGAATGCCCTCGGCCCTGGTGAAGCTCATGGCCGCCTCGAAGATCGCCCGCTGCGGCACAGCCTGCGCCTCGATCAGCCCGGCGTTGGCCACCGCGCTGACCTGGGGAGCCATGCCGTGGTAGCGCAGCCCGCCGGCGTGGATCGGCGCCGGGATGAAGTCGTGGCCCAGGGTGTGCATCTTGGCCACCGGCGCCATCTTGGCCGTGTCGCCGTAGTCGTAGGCGTAGACCCCGCGTGTGATGCTGGGCGCGGCCAGCGGCTCCACCGCGATGATGCGCGATCGCCGGCCGTTGACCAGGTTCTCGCGCAGGAAGGGGAAGGCAAAGCCGCCGAAGTTGCTGCCGCCGCCCACGCAGCCGATGACCACGTCGGGCCAGTCCGCGCCGATCAGCTCCATCTGCTTCATCACCTCTTGCCCCACCACCGTCTGGTGCAGCAGCACATGGTTCAGCACGCTGCCCAGGCTGTAGTTGGTGTCCTCGCGGGTCACCGCCTCCTCCACCGCCTCGCTGATCGCGATGCCCAGGCTGCCGCTGCTGTTGGGATCCTGCGCCAGAATAGCGCGGCCGGCCGCGGTCTGCGGGCTGGGGCTGGGCACCACCGTCGCGCCCCAGGTCTGCATCAAGCTGCGGCGGTAGGGCTTCTGGTCGTAGCTGACCCGCACCATGTAGACCTTGCACTCGATGCCAAAGGCCTGGCAGGCGAAGGAAAGCGCGCTGCCCCACTGGCCCGCGCCCGTCTCGGTGGTCAGACGGGTGACGCCGGCCTGCTTGTTGTAATAGGCCTGCGGAATGGCGGTGTTGGGCTTGTGGCTGCCGGCCGGGCTGGTGCCCTCGTACTTGAAATAGATCTTGGCCGGCGTGTCCAGCGCCTCTTCCCAGCGCACCGCGCGGTAGAGCGGCGTCGGTCGCCAGAGCTTGTAGAGCTCCTGCACCTCATCGGGGATCTCGATATAGCGCTCCGTGCTGACCTCCTGCATGATCAGCGCCATGGGGAAGAGCGGCGCCAGATCGGCAGGGCCAACCGGCTGCAAGGTGATGGGGTGCAGCACCGGGGGCAGCTCGACGCCGGCCGCGGGCAGGTCGGCGTTGATGTTGTACCAGTGGGTGGGCATATCGCGCTCGGAAAGCACGACTTTGGTGAGAGTCATCAGCAAAAAGCTCCTTCGTTGAACTGATTCAAGAGGCGTCCGCTCCGAACATCAACTTGATCCGAGAGGCATCCCGCCGAACGGCGCCGGGCGAGACGCCCTGCCATCGACCGGGCGAGCCGGCGGCTACAGGTGGTGCGCCAACTGCTGCAACAGACGATCCTTGGGCATGTAGCCGACGATGCGCTCCACCGGCTTGCCGGCCTTGAACAGAATGAGCGTAGGGATGCTCATCACCCCAAAGGCCATGGCTGTTGCGGGGTTTTCGTCCACATCCAGCTTGGTGACCTTCAGTTTGCCGTCGTACTCGGCGGCCAGCTCGTTCAGAATCGGGGCAATCATCTTGCACGGCCCGCACCACTCGGCCCAGAAATCGTTCAGCGTGGGCAGCGGGGATTGAAGCACATCCGCCTCAAAACTGGCGTCAGAAACAACCACAGGTTTGGACATCTTGCTTTACTCCGGGAACTGATTTTGGCCTCCAGCAACCGTCAACAGTCGCCGCCTCGGCTGGCCCGGTCAGCCCCCGCCGGGGTGCTGCGCACAGACCAGTCAGAGCACCGTCTTGCTCCTGGACGGTCGCCAAGCCAGCCGTATCATAGCCAGACGCCAAGACTTTGTCAAAGTAGGCAGGGACTGGCGCGCGTTGGCGTTGCGGCGCAACTATGGTACAATGCCGGGCGAGAGCACAGCCATGACCTTGAGCACCTGGCCCATCTTCGGGCATCACTGGGCAGTCGATCTGCTGGATCGCGGCCTGCGCGCCGGCCGTTTGCCGCATGCGCTGCTGCTGGCCGGCCCCGCCCAGATCGGCAAACGCACCCTGGCCACCGCCCTGGCCGCCGCCCTGATCTGCACCGGCGCCGACAGGCCCTGCGGAGAGTGCCGCGCCTGCCGTCTGGTGAGCCGGGGCGTCCACCCCGATGTGCGCCTGGTCTCGGCCAGCGATTCCGAACGCGGCCGCGAAGGGGTGCTGAAGATCGACCAGATCCGTGAGCTGCAGCGCGAGGCCACCCTGGCGCCCATGGAAGCCCCGCGCAAGATCTTCATCCTGCGCGAGCTGGAACGGGCCAACCTGCCCGCGGCCAACGCCTTGCTCAAGACGCTGGAAGAGCCGCCCCCCCAGGTGACGCTGCTGCTCACCAGCGCCCGCCCCCACGCGCTGCTGCCCACCATCATCTCCCGCTGTCAGGTGTTGAACCTGCGCACCCTGTCGCGTCCGCAGGTGATCGAGGCGCTGACCACGCACTGGCAGGCCCCGGCCGAGCAGGCAGAACTGCTGGCCCGGCTGGCCGATGGCCGCCTGGGCTGGGCCGTGCAGCGTCTCACCGACACCCAGGCCTGGGAAGAGCGCGCCCGACGCCTGGCCGAGGTGCGCCAACTGGTCGGGCAGAGCCGCGTGCAGCGCCTGGCCTATGCCGACGAGCTCAGCCGCTCGCCGGCCGCCCTGCTGCCGACGCTGACGCTGTGGATCAGTTGGTGGCGCGATCTGCTGCTGGTGCAGCAGGGCTGCGCCGACGCGCTGCGCAACGTCGATCTGGCCGCGGAGCTGGCGCGCGAGGCGGGCCGCTTCGACCCTGGCCACGTCCACCGTTACCTGGCGCGGCTGCAGGCCGCGCCGACTCAAATCAACCAAAACGCCAACGCCCGCCTCTTGCTGGAGACGTTGGTGTTGCACATCCCGGCTGCACAGCCTGGCCCGGCCTGAGCCGTAGGAGGTTCTATGCCCGTTGTCGTTGGTGTCAGCTTCCACCCGGTCACCAAGGTCTACTACTTCGATCCAGGCGCGCTGCTGGATCTGGCGACCGACGAATATGTCGTTGTGGAGACAGCGCAGGGACAGGAGATCGGACAGGTGACCTGGTCCCCGCGTGCGATTGGAGAGACTTTCCTGGCCGCCGACCTGAAGCCGGTGGTGCGCCGGGCCACCGCCAGCGACCTGCTGGAGCGGGACCGCTTTCAGCGCAAGGAGGAGGACGTGCTGGCCCAGTGCCGCGCCCGAGCTCGCGAGCACCGGCTGCCCATGAACGTGGTGTCGGCCGAATACAGCTACGACGGCGCCCGTCTGGTGGTGTCGTTCACGGCCGAAGGGCGGGTCGACTTTCGCGATCTGGTGCGCGACCTGGCGCGGATGTTCAACGCCCGCATCGAAATGAAGCAGATCGGCGTGCGCGACCAGGCCAAGGTGCTGGACGGCGTCGGCAAGTGCGGCCGCCAGCTCTGCTGCTCCTCCTGGCTGCGCGAGTTCAACCCGGTCACCATCAAGATGGCCAAGCAGCAGAACCTGCCGCTCAACCCGCCGGAGATTTCCGGGGTCTGTGGCCGTCTGCTCTGCTGCCTGGCCTACGAATCTGATGTCTACGAGGAGGCCCGCAAGCAGTTGCCCAAGGTGGGCGCCGCGGTCATGACGCCGGCCGGCGAGGGCCGTGTGCGCCGCGTGCAGCCCCTGCGCGAGACCGTCACCGTCCGCCTGGAGGATGGAGCGATGCAGGAATTCGCCATCAGCGAGCTTGAGCTGCAAGGGGGCAAGGGAGGTGGGCGGGCCTGCGGCGGCTGCGCCATGCGCCGCACCGCCCAGGTCGCCGCCGAGGAGGAGGAGCTGGCCGCGCCGGCGGAGCGCCAGGAGCTGGATGAAGGCTCCCCAGGCGGCAAGCGCTCCCGCTCCAAGCGGCATCGCAACCGCTGAACGCCCCACGAATCAAACAGAGGAGACTCGTCCGAGTCTCCTCTGTTCGATTCATGCCTCGATTCGACAGGGGGAGTTTCAGGTCGGCGCCAACGCCGAACCGCTACCGTTTTTCAATGGAGATGCGCACGGCGGTGCGTTCGTTGCCATCGATGTCAACCTCGGTGAAGGATGGCACGCAGACGATGTCGATGTTGTCCAGTTGCAGATAGCCGTGGGCAATGGCGATGGCCTTGATGGCCTGGTTGACTGCGCTGGCGCCGATAGCCTGAACCTCGGCGTGGCCCGCATCGCGGATGATGCCCGCAATGGCTCCGGCCACGGCGGTAGATCGGGAACCGGCTGAGACTTTGATCATTTCCATAGGTCGCACAACTCCTGGGGTAAATGGAAACAACGAAGCGACCTGTGAGTTGTTGGTAAGCAACCCATGGCGGCTGTTGGGAACGACGTTGACTGTCATGATTGTTTTGGCTCCTTGGATAGGTTACTCTACTGAATATCCAAGACGAGCAACCCGCCGCCAGGTTACGGGTACGCAGGTTAAATTAAAGAGTCTCTGGTTCCCCAGAGACTCCTTATCTTGATTGCGACGCCGCGGCTACCGCTCTGGCCCGGCTCTGCCCAACATCCTGGCGGAATTCGACCGAGCCAGGCCCGCTTGGGACCGCCTACTTGGCATAGTCCACCGCGCGCGTTTCCCGAATCACCGTGACCTTGATCTGGCCTGGATACTCCAGGTTATCCTCGACCTTCTTGGCGATATCGCGCGAGAGGGCGATGGCGGCCAGATCGTCGACCACGTTGGGCTTGACCACGATCCTGATCTCCCGTCCGGCCTGGATGGCGTAGGACTGCTCCACCCCCTCGAAGGAGTTGGCCATGTCCTCCAGCGCAGTCACCCGGCGCAGGTAGGTTTCCAGCGCCTCGCGGCGGGCGCCGGGCCGTGCGCCCGACACCGCGTCGGCCGCCTCGACCAGGATCGCCTCCAACGTCTCAGGCTCCACCTCATGGTGGTGGGCGGCGATGATGTTGACCACCTTGGGCGGCACCCCGTAGCGGCGGGCGATGTCCGCGCCCACCAGCGCGTGCGGCCCTTCCACCTCGTGCGTAACCGCCTTGCCCAGGTCGTGCAGCAGGCCGCCCATCTTGGCCAGCCGCACATCCGCGCCCAGCTCCGCGGCCAGCACGCCGGCCAGGTGGGCAGTCTCCACGGCGTGATAGAGCTGATTCTGGCCGTAGCTGGTGCGGAAACGCAGACGGCCCAGCAGCTTGATCACCTCGGGGTGCAGCCCTTGCAGGCCAGTGTCGTAGGTGGCCTGCTCGCCCGCCTCCCAGATCACCTGCTCGACCTCCTGCTGCGCCTTTTGCACTTCCTTTTCGACGCGGGCGGGGTGGATGCGGCCATCGACCACCAGCTTCGACAGGGTAAGGCGCGCCACCTCGCGGCGCACCGGGTCGAAGCTGGAGATGATCACCGCCTCGGGCGTGTCATCCACGATCAGGTCGACGCCGGTGGCCTGCTCGATGGAACGGATGTTGCGTCCCTGGCGGCCGATGATGCGGCCTTTCATCTCGTCGTTGGGCAGCGGCACCGAGGCGATGGTGGTCTCGGCCACCTGCTCCGACGCCACGCGCTGGATGGCCATGGTGACAATCTTGCGGGCGCGGCGCTCAGCCTCCATCTGCGCCTCCGCCTCCACCTCGCGGATGACCCGCGCCATGTCATGGCGGGTTTCATCGCGCACCGAGTCCAGCAACAGTTGCTTGGCCTCCTCCGGGCTCAGGCCCGAGATACGCTCCAACTCCTTTTGCTGCAAGGACTCCAGCTTGTCCAGATCGGCGGTCCGTTTTTCGAGACTCTTCTGCCGCTTCTGCAAGCTTTTGTCCCGGCCGTCCAATTCTTCCAGCTTGCGATCAAGGGTCTCCTGGCGTCGCTGCAGACGCTCTTCCTGGCGGCGCAGATCGCGCCGCCGGTTGTTGGTTTCCTGCTCCATCTCCTCGCGCAGGCGAACATGCTCCTCTTTGAGCTGCAGTTCGGCCTGGGTGCGCAACTGATCGACGGTACGATCAGCGTCACGGACGATCTCCTCGGCCCGGCTGTTGGCCGACTTGATGCGTTCAGCGTTGAGATAGCGAAATAGGAAGAGACCGATGACCGCACCAAGAGCCAGGCCCATCAACAGGCCCAGCAGCGTCACAATGACTGGTGTTTGCATCGTTGCTCCTGGGGCGCCGCCGCGGCGGCGCCTGCTAGTTTATCGGTTAATGGCTGAATCAAAGCCAGCCACTTTCCTCCGCCCCGTCATCAGCGCCCTCACGCAACTCCGCCCAGAGCTGACCGACCACCGGCCAGACCACGTCGTGGGGAAAGCCACGCCGCAGCAGGTAGCCGCCCAGCTTTTGGCGAAAGGCGTGCTGATCCAGGTTTTCATAGCGCCGGGCCTGGGCCAAGCCGGCGCGGTAGGCGCTCTCGGTGCTGTCAACAGCTTGCAGCGCCTGGTTGATAATGCTGTCGGCAACGCCCTTCTGGCGCAGTTCCTGGCGCAACGCCAGCGGCGCACGCGGCCTGAACTGCTCGCGATTGCTCACCCAGAAACGAGCGAATGCTTCATCATCCAGATAGCCGGCGTTTTGCAGGCGTCCGATGACGATCTCGATGGTTTCGGCGGACAACTCCTGCTGGCTGAGCAGGCGTCGTACCTCGGCGCTGCTGCGCGGCCGGCTGGCCAGAAAGCGCAGCGCCCGCTCATAGGCCCGCTGCGCCGCGTCCTGGCCTTGCAGGCTGGCGATCTCGTCCTCGCCAAGGCTCTGGCCGATGCGCAGCGAGGCCGCGATCAGCGCCGGCAGGCCAAACGCATAGCTGCCGTCCAGGTAGACGTTCACGCGCTCCGGGTTGCGCTTCTGGAAGCGCAGCGCCGTGATGGTAGCGGTCACAGTCGTCGCCTGTCGAAGCCTGGAGGCCACAAAAAAACAAGCTGCGGCCATGCTTGGCGGCCACAGCTTGTTGCTCCAGTGTCAGCGACGTGTAGATGCATCAGAAGCATCGGCCAGGATGCCATGCGCGCTGCATGGCACACAACCGGCGTTAGCCTGATGCGGGCACCGTTCGGAACGACCCTGCGTCAGCGGCAGATGACAGGACTGACGTCAATAGTTCACGACTTCTCACGCAAAAGCAGTTGCGAACGCCAGGTTCTCTGCCCAAGGCAGTCTTGGCGTCCTGGCGCTGACGCGAGGCAAAAACCGTGAAACACTGGCCATGGATGGATCTGGCGCCGGAGCTGCTGCCGGCAGGGCTGATCGACGGTGCGCTGTTTTCAGAGGCGTGAGGTGCGCACGTGGCGCCGGCCGGCGCCGCCGCACCTCACGCGATGACATGCTGGATGTGATTTCGGGCTGTGACCCGCGGGCTGGGCAGCGTCGGTGCGCCGCACAGCCAGTCATGGAACAGATCTCTGGCCGCGATGACGATGAAAAGCGGCGCAGAGGCATGGGAAAGACGGTTGTCAAGCTAAATCGAACGAATGTCAGCGAGAGACATCCGCTGAAAAGATTAAGACACCATTAGTGTACATCAGAAGGCGATAAAAATCAAGTCGAATTTGGCGCTGCACACAAAAAGCCGACGCTGGGCCCGCCGGCGGCGCAGAGAAGGCAGAAGTGCCACGATTCTGACAAAACGTGCTACAATCCGGCCATGGATCTGCTGCACCAAGTCCAACGTACCCTTCGGCGCTATCGGCTGCTCTCCCCTGACCGTGCGCTGGTCGTCGGGGTGTCGGGCGGACCCGATTCGCTCTGCCTGCTGCACCTGCTGCACAGGCTGGCGCCGGCGCGGGGCGTGCCGCTGCACGTGGGCCACCTGCACCACGGCCTGCGCGGGGCAGAGGCCGACGGAGACGCAGCCTTCGTCGCGGCGCTGGCCGCGGACTGGGGCTTGCCCTGCACGGTGGAGCGGGCCGACGTGCCCGCGTTGGCGCGGCAGACCGGCGCGTCGCTGGAGGAGGCCGCGCGCGTGGCGCGCTACGCCTTTCTGGGCCGCCTGGCAGCCGAAATCAACGCCCAGGGGGTGGCCGTGGGCCACAACGCCGATGACCAGGCCGAGACAGTCCTGATGCACTTTCTGCGCGGCAGCGGGCTGGCCGGGCTGCGCGGCATGCAGCCGCTCAGCCGCATGCCGCGGCCGCAGTTGCCCGCTGGGCGCCAGCCCTTGCCCGGCGACCATGAGCGCCTGATCCGGCCGCTGCTGTTCGTCCCCCGCGCCGAGATTCTGGCCTACTGCGCCGAACATGGCCTGCACGCGCGCTACGATCAGTCCAACGAGGACACGACGTTCTTCCGCAACCGGCTGCGCCACGAACTGCTGCCGCTGCTGGCGCAGTACAACCCCCAGGTGCGCCGAATCCTGGGCAACACGGCCGCGGCGCTGGCCGATGACCACGCGCTGGTGCGCCGCGATCTGCTGGCAGCCTGGCCGGGCATTCTGCTCCAGGGCGACGATACCTATCTGGTGTTCGACCTGGCCGGCTGGCGCGCCCTGCCCATGGCCTTGCAGCGCGGCGTGCTGCGCGAGGCCATCCACCGCCTGCGGGCCAGCCTGCGC
>Ga0209096_1002378_pt1 | contig 18336 bp, 15 predicted proteins | sample AD_UKC034_MetaG_FD_184407 | JGI IMG/M metagenome (GOLD analysis project Ga0209096, IMG submission 184407) | Active sludge microbial communities of municipal wastewater-treating anaerobic digesters from USA - AD_UKC034_MetaG (SPAdes) (version 2) | ecosystem: Engineered > Bioreactor > Anaerobic >... | reverse complement strand
CATGCACTCGCGCGTGAGCATTTGACACCGGGTGATCAAAAGAACATGGCATTTATGGGCACCATGATGGTGCGCGGGCGTATCATGGGGATGGTGACCACCACCGGCTATGAAACAGTGCTGGGCGATATCGCGCGCCAAGTGGATGAAGTCCATACGGCCGAAACACCGCTGCAGATGAAAATGCAGAAGTTTGCAAATTTCATCACTAAGATTGTGATGTCCGGTGTGTTGACCATATTTGTCGTTGGTGCCATCCGCGGGCTTTCTTTGCATGACTTATTCTTAAGCGGTGTCGCAGTGGCAGTCGCTGCCATACCCGAGGGGTTGCCCATTGTGGTTACGGTGGCGATGGCCATTGGAGTGCAGCGCATGGCACGCAAAAGCACCATCATCCGCACCTTGCCCTCAGTTGAAACACTCGGCAGCACCACCGTGATATGCACTGATAAAACCGGGACACTCACTAAAAACGAGATGACCGTGCAAAAATTGTATGATGGCGTAAACGTATATGATGTTGATGGAGACGGGTATGGCAGTAAGGGGAAGATCCTTCACAAGGGGAAGGTGCTGAAGCAGCCGCATGACGGTCTTTTGAAAGTGCTGCATATTGGTGCGGTGTGCAATGAATCTCAAGTGATTAAGAAAAATGGCGAGTTTGAATTTACCGGTGACCCCACAGAAGCGGCACTCATTGTTTCGGCAGAGAAAGCGAGCATGAAGCATGAGCACCTCCTGCATAGGTTTAAGCAGATTGCCATCATGCCGTTTGAATCGGGCAGAAACTACATGGCGACATTGAATGATGAGGAGGGGCATCGATATATTTTTGTAAAAGGTGCCCCCGAAGCGCTGACGAAACTTTGCAAAAAAGCAGAACACGCGACCCCCAAGGAGCATCTTATGGTGGCAGAAGAATTTGCGCGCTCAGGCTTGCGTGTGCTTGCCATGGCATACAAGAAGGTGCCTGCCACCCAAGACACGCTTGATGAGGCAGATTTGAAATCGGGGCTTGTGCTGTGTGGCATGCAAGCCATGATGGACCCTCCGCGCCCTGAGGTTATCAAGGCAGTGAAGGGCTGTCAGGAAGCGGGCATTCGAGTGGTGATGATAACGGGTGATCATGCCATAACCGCGCGCGCCATAGGGGAGATGATTGGGATTTGCGGGCCAAAATCGCCGGTGCTCACCGGTGTGCAGCTTGATGAACTTACTCCCAAACAGCTTATGAATCGCGTGAAAGATGTATCGGTTTTTGCGCGGGTATCGCCGGAGAATAAACTGCAGATTGTGAATGCGCTCATGAAGCGGGGAGAGATTGTGGCGGTCACCGGTGATGGTGTGAATGATGCACCGATGCTTAAGGCAGCACATTTGGGCATTGCGATGGGGCGTGATGGCACCGATGTGGCCCGTGAATCGGCAAATATGATTTTAAAAAATGACAACTTTGCCTCAATTTTTCAGGCGGTGTATGAAGGCCGGGTGGTGTTTGAAAATATCCGCAAGGCGGTGGTATTTTTGATTCCTACCGGTATTGCGAGCATTTTCACATTCCTCGTCACGATTGCCGCCGGCTTGCCGCCGGCATTTTTGCCAGTTCAGCTTTTGTGGATAAACCTGGTGGCCAGCGGTATACAAGATGTTGCACTTGCCTTTGAGCCGGGTGACCGGCATGTTTTGCGCCAAAAGCCGCGCCCTCCTCAAGAGGGGATTATGTCGCAGCTTTTGTTGCAGCGCACGGTGCTGGTGGCATTTGTCATTACGGCAGGGGTGCTCTTTGTATATTTTTATGCACTTGAGCGAGGTTATACCATCGAAATGGCCCGCACACTCGCAGTCACCACCATGGTCTTTTTCCAGTTTTTCCAAGTGTGGAATTCACGTTCAGAGGTGGAGTCGGTTTTCCATATGAATCCGTTTACCAACCCCATGCTCTTTTTTGGGCTCACCGGATCATTTGTTGCTCATTTATTGGTGTTATATATTCCTTCGCTTGAATGGCTTTTCGAGCTGCGCCCATTGAGTGCATATCAGTGGGTGATGATTTTAAGCATTGCTTCAACAGTGTTTATAGTAGTTGAGCTTGATAAGCTGCTGCGTCGGAAGCTTCATGCGCATTATGACAAAAAGCGCGCTGCCTTGGCGCTTGCGCCGCGGGTACGCCGAGTAAGGAGGTAGAGAGGATATCTATGAGGTCCGTGCCGGAATCCCCCGACCACAGTCGGGACCAGTCCCGATAGCGACAGCATTATGCTATCGGGGGAACCGGCGGTTCGACAGGATAATGTTCGTGGAGAAGTTGTAGTCACCAAGCGCAGAGGTAGAGAGGATATCTATGAGGTCCGTGCCGGAATCGAACCGGCGCATAGAAGTTTTGCAGACTCCCGCGTTTCCACTTCGCCAACGGACCACAGTTTTTACTCAATCAGGCAATTTTATCAAACAGTTGAAGCATTGGGTGGGTAAGTGTCAGGACTATGAATTTGATGCAAAGGTCATGTCAACATAGTTGTACATGTTTTCAGTGGTGATGCGCACAGAGTCATAATCGTGGGACACAATATGAAGTGCCACCTTGCGCACCACACTCTCGATGAGCCGCTCAAGGCTTCGGATGCCTGGCTCAAACCCAAGTGGGCGCACGAGCTTTGGCCACACGTCATCATCAATGACGAGCTGTTCGGATTTAAGTCCGGCTTCTTGTGCTTCGCGGGGGAGTACATATGTTTTACCAATAGCAATTTTTTCTTGATCGTTGTAGGTGGGCATCTCAATAATTTCCATGCGGTCAAGCACCGCAGTTGAAATCTCGCGGGTGTTGTTTGCGGTGCCGATAAACATGACTTGCGAGAGGTTGAATGGATAATCGAGGAAATAGTCGGTGAATGTCGCATTTTGGTTATGATCAAGTATTTCAAGAAGTGCTCCCATAATGCCGGCACCATCATTCCCATGGCCGCGATCAAGCTCATCGAGAATAATGACGGGGTTGCGAGAGCCACAGTGGGCAAGCGCCTTCAGGATAAGGCCGGGCTGGGCATAGGGACTTGTCTTGCTGTAGCCGCGTAAATCTAGTGCTTGCGACAACCCCCCAAAGGGAATAAGATACGATTTTCTCCCCAGCGTTTCTGCAATGATATGAGCAAAGGTGGTTTTGCCGGTGCCGGCAAGCCCTACAAATAAAAGGGAGGGGGCACGAAATATGGCGCGGGGGTTTTCTTTTTTGACGAGTATTACTGATGCCAAATACTCCATCATGCGCTCTTTCACTTTGGGAAGTCCATAATGTTTGGAATCAATGACTTGGTGGGCTTTCGCGATGTCTAGATTATCTGCAGATTCAACGTTCCACGGGAGCTGACACATAAACTCAATGTATTTTTCCACGATTTCAAAACTCGCCCCATTGCCTCCGTATTGCATCGAAAGCGCGGCACGCGCAAGCTGCTCAAATCCACGCATTTTGAGGGCCTCCGGCACATCGGGATGAGCCACGATCATGTCTTGAAGCTTTTTGATGGTGCCAGCGAGGGGGTTCATAGAGTTTGATAGTGTCTGTAGTAGTGTAGTACATTTGCGTACTCACATCAACCACGAGTGTGAAAATATTTCCTAATTAGCACTCGCACATCCCACTTGACAACGTTAGCACTCTACGCTATTATCTGCTTAATTCTGATTTGTTTATTAACAGTTTATTTCAAGTAACACTATGGCACAAACCAAAATACAGCCATTGTTTTCGTATGTTCTGATTAAGCCGTTGCAGGCAGAGACCAAGACTGCATCGGGCATTGTTATCCCCGATACTGCGCAGGAAAAACAGTCGCAGATGGGTGAAGTTCTGGCGGTTGGGCCCGGATTCGGCAGTGAGGATGGGCGCGACAATAAAATGATTGTGAAAGTAGGAGACAAAGTGGTCTATAAAAAATGGGGAGGAAATGAAATTAAAGTAGACGGTGTGGAATACATGCTCATGGAGCAAAAAGACGTGATGGCAATAGTTGGCTAAAATAGATATATCATTAACATTTAATTTTAGATCCTTATGGCAAAACAAATGCTTTTTGGCAATGATGCCAGACAGAAACTCGCAGCCGGCGTAAACACTCTCGCTCAGGCTGTTATTACTACACTTGGCCCCCGTGGGCGCAATGTGGCGCTTGATAAAAAATGGGGCGCCCCCAACGTCGTGCATGATGGGGTGACGGTCGCAAAAGATATTGAGCTCCCTGACGCGTTTGAGAATATGGGTGCACAGATGGTCAAAGAAGCCGCTTCAAAGACAAATGATGTTGCCGGAGATGGAACAACCACCTCAACACTCATCGCACAAGCTATTGTCAACACAGGACTGCGCAATGTCACCGCAGGTGCAAACCCCATGATGATGAAACATGGCATTGAGAAAGCAGTCGAAACGGTTGTTGCACAAATTCAAAAAATGGCAAAGCCGGTGAAAGGTGATGAAGTCGCACAAGTCGCAACCATTTCTGCAGCAGATGCCACCATTGGCCAGCTTATCGCCGATGCTATCGCAAAAGTTGGCAAAGATGGCGTGGTGACTGTTGAGGAAGGCAAGTCACTCGTTATGGAGATTGAGCACAAAGAAGGTATGGAGTTTGATAAGGGATATGCATCACCATATTTTGTCACCAACCCCGACAAAATGGTTGCTGAAATCCAAGAGCCATACATATTGATTACTGATAAAAAAATCAGTGCAATCTCTGATCTGTTGCCGTTTTTGGAGAAGTTTGTAAAAGTATCCAAAAACCTCGTCATCGTTGCTGATGATGTGGACGGTGAAGCATTGGCCACATTGGTCGTCAACAAAATGCGTGGAGTGCTCAATGTGCTGATTGTGAAAGCTCCTGGATTTGGAGACAGGCGCAAAGCGATGCTCCAAGATATTGCCGTGTTGACCGGCGGAACGGTTGTGACTGAAGATTTCGGCAAGAAACTTGAAAATGTCGAGGTCGCCGATTGCGGACGCGCAGACAGCGTGTGGGCAGATAAAGACAACACGCGTATCATTGGTGGGAAGGGTGAAAAATCATCCATTGATGGACGTGTTGCACAAATCCGCAATGAGATTGAGGCATCAACATCTGACTTTGACAAGGAAAAGCTTCAGGAGCGTTTGGCGAAGCTTACCGGGGGTGTTGCAGTGATAAAAGTTGGCGCAGCAACAGAAGTTGAAATGAAAGAGAAGAAGGAGCGCGTCATCGATGCGGTTGCCGCAACCAAAGCAGCACTTGAGGAAGGTATTGTTGCAGGTGGTGGTACCACACTGCTTCATGCCCGACAAGTTCTTGTGGATTTGAAATCCAAAGCGCAGACGGAGGAAGAGAAATTGGGCATAGATATTGTCTATCATGCACTCTCCGAGCCGGTGAAGGCATTGGCGCTTAATTCCGGTCTTGAGCCAGGCGTTGCGCTTGCAAAGATGGAAGATGCAAAAGACATTGACTTTGGATTTGATGCGGTGACGCTTGAGTTTGGCAGTATGTTTAAAAAAGGTATTGTGGATCCTGCCAAAGTGGTGCGCAGTTCGCTGCAAAACGCCGCATCAGTCGCCATGACCATGCTCACCACCGAGTGTTTGGTCACCGATATTCCTGAGAAGAAGAAAGATGTTCCGGCCGGCCCCGGTGGAATGGGCGGCATGGACGGGATGTATTAATACATCGTGAAGAGGAAATGTAGTAAGCCGCGCCTTCGGGCGCGGCTTTTCATTGTTTCGGATAGTCTATATACTTTGGATCGGTCCACGTGCTGTAGAGATATGAGTCGATAAATCCGAGATTGTATTCCTTCACACATCCACCCTCGATGCATTTGCGTGTTTCGGATTTTTGTCTGGCGAGCCCTCCCTCCGTTGGTTTTATCCAATGATTTGCTGATGTCCGGTGGGTGTAAAATGCAATAACTACGATACCAATGAGAATGAAAACATGTCGGAGTTTCAAAGAAGATCGCCATAGTTTTTGTGCGAGATATATTGTGATATATATCGCTATGGGCGCATTCAAAAGGACATAGTACTCAGAAGTAGTCCCGGAATACAGCGTATACACACATGCCGGCACCAGAAACCACAGCCCCATGAGGATATTGCGAATCTTCTCTGTGCGAGAAACTTTGAGCGTTACCATCGCAAAGATGACAGGCACAACAAACTTGCCCCACGCAATCGTGTGCGGTATTGCAAGCACGCGCTCAAACTGCACGAATGCATCGTGTATGCGGAACAAGAAAAATCGCACATAAAACCCATCGATGATGTATTCGCTTAGAAATCGCTGAAACCAGCTCGTATTGTCGCCCTTCCACTGCATATCAAGAAATATGAGGGGCACAAACCAAACCAGAAAGAGCGGCAGACTTGCCACACTCATTGTAATAAGATGCCATTTGCGTTTTACAAAAATAAAAGAGAGAAGAATAATGGGAGGCAAAAACACTACCGCAAAATGCAATTGAGTAAAAAGCCCCGTCAGGAAGGCAAGCGGAAACACCAGCTTATACTTTTCTCGCATGACGATTTCATGAATGCAATAGAATATAAGTGCACTCACTCCAAATACGGGCGACACATTCCATGGGGTTTTGGTTATATCTATAAGATACCCATTCACCGCAAAGATGTATGTCGCAAGCAGCGCGAATTTTTCTCCCCAGATACGTTTGCTGACGAGGAAGAAGATAAAGAAATTGCCGATATTTACCACGATATTTCCCCACATTGCACCGATAGGGTCAAGTTTGGTGAGATGATAAAAGGGTGCCAGGTAATAAAACCATAACGGGCCCAAAAAGAAACTACCCACACCGGTGCGTGGGCCATCGAGGACAAACGTTCCTCCAAGGATATCTCTGATTTTCCAGGCATCGCGCGCCTGATCCCATCCATATTCGAAAGCATATTCAAAGTTCCAAAATCGCAGATACATTCCAATGGTCACCAGTGCGCCAAACACAAACCATGCGTAGTGATGGCGAACCCATGTGACAACTGTATGATGTTTTTTCTGGTGTGATGCGGCCATCAGGCCGTAGCATAGCATGGGAGTCTTGGTATCTCAAGCGTCCGTCGGATCAGCGGCGTATGGGGATGGGGACTGAGGTAGGGATATCTTGTGTTTCTGTAGGGATGGCAGTTGGTTCTGCGGTTGCCTTAACAACCGTTGGAGTAGGAGGTTGTGTTGGTGGTCTTTCGGGAGGGTTGGTCGGAGGGATGGGGTCTGGTGTTTGAAGTGGTTGTATCCACGAGTCTAATACGGCCGGGACATATGCCACAAAATCATCATCACCTATAAACACATAAATCGGTTGCAAATAAGGAGCATAAACTGATGGTGCAAGATACGCAAGATACATCTTTCTAATACCCACCCTTTTCTTGCCCCCAATTTTATCAAAACCTTGAATGAGCAACCCCTTGCCGGCTTGTAAATCCGCAAACACCTGATCGCCCGTCTTGAGCGGATACACACTGCTTTGCACTTCTGAATGTTCATACACAGCAACCTGAGCTTTAATCACGAAATCATCGTTCGTGCGCTGAGGGATAAAGACAACTCGGTTGGGTGAGCTGATGAAATCTTCGGTGACCACTTCGACATTGTGAATGGGAGGAAGGAAAAAATCGACATGCACCATGTTTGCTTCTTGGGGGCTACGCACGATTTGTGCAACACTTCCGCCTGTTTCGGTGTCCACCCGATAGGCGATGTAGGTGATAACATGTGTGGCTTGGGCGAGCGCAGGGGGATATCGATTGAGCTTACGCATGATATCTTGCGCTTTGCTCTTAATGACTTGTTCATCGGGCATCACCATTGACGCCAAATAATCATTGACGGTGGAGTCGAGCTCTTGAGCGTATGTAAAGTTGAAATTGTCGATATGCACAATGAGCCGTTTGGCACGATCTACGAGCGTGAACGTTTCATCATCTGGGTTTAATCGGGAGGTCATTACCTCTACATCAAATTGCAGGGCTTTTGCAATTACATTAGCTTTTTCCCGAAATCCCAAATTAGGTGTTTGTTTCGGAACAAAAAAAATGTGCGCGGAGGATGTTGCGGTAAGCGGAACTCCCTCAAGTGTTTCCATCACATATTCCATAGATTGGGGGAGCGCGCGTGCGCTTGCTATGGTGATCGCAGGGAGTTGACCAAATGCCGGGGTTGGGGTGGGGGCAACAGACACAGGAGCCTCAGGGCGTGCAATTTCAACGATTTTGAAGGTTAGGAAAAATATGAGGATGACGATTACAAAAAGCACAGCAAGCGGTGAATATTTGCGCAAATAATATGCGAACTCAGTAAGCGTCATGGTATAATATTAGCGTACCAACGAGTGAAAGTCTAGGCACCCATTTGCTGTTTTGACTACTAGAATCAATATAACTATGTTGGGAATTTGTGCGAAGTGCGTGATATTTTTTCTCTTGGCATCGATGAAACATGAGGGACTTTGTATCTATTTAACCAGAGGTGGCGGAGTGGCCAATCGCAACAGACTGTAAATCTGTCGGGAATTTCCCTACGGAGGTTCGAATCCTCCCCTCTGGACATTTCGACAAGCTCAGTGCGAGCCAGTTGTACAACGTGCCGAATATGTGGCATCTACACTAGTTTTGTCACATCTTTTATCAACTTTGATTTGCGTGATTGGCTGTGTCAAAATTATGGAAGAACAAAAAATTCACCAAAATAGCTATTCGTACACTGTCAGGAAAACACCGGTGTTGCTCGTTGCCCAAATAGTGTTTGTCGAGATACTGGTTCTTGTTGCACACTTGAGTATTCGATTTGTAAGCTTGTGGATAGCCGGAATTCTCGAATATGAGATACCTGGAATTTTCTTTACTGTTGAGCTGGTGATTATGCAGTTTGTGGGGGTGTATCTTATTGTCATGTTTGTATTACAGTGGGTCAACACCTACTATGTGCTTAATCCCAAAGAAGTCATTGTAAAAAAAGGCGTTATAGCAACATATTCAGGTACTTATGAGCTTGCCAATTTACAGTCTATGTCGGTGCTTCAAGGGATTTTTGGCAAGATATTTAACTATGGAACCATAAAATTGTTTAATCCGGTTCTGAAAGAAGATCTGTATTTGTCGGATATTTCAAACCCGAGAAAGTACGCCGCCATCATTCAAGAAATTGAGCCCGAAGTCACCCCAATAATACGGAAACAACGATGATAGGTGTATGTGAAATGAATTTTTTCGAATTATATCTTTGTCAGAAATCTCTATGGAACTCTCTATCCCCATAAAGCTCATCATATCGCTGCTTATTGGGTTTGCAATTGGGCTGGAGCGTGAATCGTATGAGCGTCAGACTGATAAAACACCTACATCTGGGGTTGGAAGCTTGGGTGTTCGCACCTATGCCCTTATCACAACCTTAGGCACTACCGCAGGGCTGCTTATGGTTGATTATTTCAGCACATATCTTCTTGTGTCAGTGGCATTTTTGGTTCTTGTGATGTGCTATTACATCATTGGGAGTCTGTTTACCAAAGACAATGGGCTTACAACAGATATCGCTGTCGTGTGGAGCTATCTGATTGGCATAATCATCGGCCAGGAAATATTTCCAATGGATCTGACCATAGCCATGGTGGTGTGTCTGATTCTCATTTTGTCTTCAAAGCAAACGATAAAAGGATTTGTGCATCGCATCAAAGAATATGAGTTTCGAGGTTTTGTGAGTTTTGCAATTATCGCTTTAGTCATCTTTCCTTTCCTACCTAATAGAGGGGTAACTCTCGCTGATATTCCGTTTATTTCAACGCTACTTGATGCATACGGCCTCAATTCAATGAGTCTTATGACACTTGAACTTTTTAACCCTTCGGGTGTGTGGCGTGTGGTGGTGCTTATCACCGGTATCGATATTGTGGGGTATATCCTTGAGAAAACAGTAGGCCAAAAAGGAGGATGGATACTTACCAGTGTTGTGGGCGGCTTTATCTCATCCACATCAACCACCCAATCATTGGCCCTACAAAGCAAAACTTCACATAATGTGAACCAATTGGTTGCCGCGGCGTTGTATTCCAATATGTCGAGCTTTCTTCAGATGTTTGTGCTTTTGGCTACGGTCAATAGTTTATTCCTCACCCAACAAACGGCATTTATCCTGGTCATTATTGGCGTTGCCTTAGCGACCGGTTCGTATTTTGCCTTGAACCGAAGCAAAAAAGTTGATCCGATGACGGAAACCAAATCGGTTCTTGAGCGCAATAGTATATTCTCATTGGGCCCTGCATTAAAGTTTGCTGCATTGTTTATGGTGATAAAGCTAAGCACAAAGATTGCGCTGATGCTGTTTGGTGATGGGGGATTTGTCGCGGGTAATATGATCGCTTCACTTACTGGGCTTGATGCGGTAATCATCAACACCGCTGAATTGGTGGGCAAGACAGTCACTGCTGAAACAGGAATACTTGTTATTGCTGCAGCCAATGCGGTCAACCTTATGTCCAAATCTACCTATGCATTTTTACAAGGGAGCCGTGAATTTTCCCTCAAGTTCTTTGTAAGCGCATCATGCATTGCCCTCGCGGGACTTGGGGCGGCCATAATCTTGTGACGAAAATAAGAATGTGCTCACCAGCAACAATGGCGACTAAGTGGTCAGCACAATCACTCTTTTATTTCTTACCAAATAGGGAGGAAAATAGGTTTTGCCATCTCTCCTGCACAGAAGCCCGAAATGATTGAAGCGATGACACAATGCCTTGACGGACTTCCTTGCGTTCACGTATGTTTTCCTGCACCATGTCTTTGCGCTCTTGCACTATTGTTGGCATTGCTTCTTTGCGTTGCGCCGGGCTTAAGCCTTTGAGCGTCTCTTTCGTTTTGTTACGGAATTCTTGTCGCTCCATCTTGTTTTCCTCAATCACTTCCATACGCTTTTCTCTGTTTTCTTGCATAAGTCGTTCACGTTCTTGTTGAATTTCTTTGCGCATATTTTGAACTGCAGTAACTTTGGGATTGGTTGCAGATTCTGTGTTCATTTCAGCATTAAGGGTATGCACCAGTGGCCCCGCCAGAAGGACATAGGCCATACACAAGAAACTGAAACTCATTGTCGATGTTCGCATAAGAAGAAGTTTAAATTAGTAACTCACTCTTTGCAGAATTAGCATAGAACGAATTGCTTTGTGTGTCAAGGTGGTCCATTCTCCCAAGACTCTCGTGACAATCATGCGTACATACGCTACGCTCAATGCACGTACATACACCGCTCACCACACCCTTTTCAAAAAAGACGTTCGTCTGCATTTGAGCATTGAAGATACATCTATGGCTTCTGCAAAACTCACTCGGTGAGAGTCCTCTGATTCATACTCTGCTTATAAAGAGTACATATTTTCTGGACGGACTCTCAACGCTTTCTGAAAAGGGTGTTTGGTGAGCTATACAAGTAACCATGAGGTTATTACAGTGTGTCGCGTATGTAGTGGAGGAATTAGGACGAGGAGCCTCTCGCTACGGATCAAGATACTCTATGTTATACGTAATCCACTCGGTGAGCGTTTGGGTGTCAAAAAAGCGATCAGAACTTTTCATGACCACAATGATATATTCATGTCCGGTATAGGGGGTTTTAAAATAGCTGACAAGGTTTTGTCCTGCGGCTTCTGTGTAGCCTGTTTTGATGCCGCCCAGCCCCTCAACCGAGCCTAAGAGTTCATTCACATTTTTGAGTGGGTGACTAATGCGATAGTCCTCATCCATCACGGTTATTTCGCGCACCGATACCATTTTGCGCAAGATGGGATGCTCCAGAAGAGCTCGTGCTGCAAGTGCCAGATCACGGGGGGTTGAGCGTTGCCCTTCTTCATCAAGCCCCGCAGGGTTTTTGAATACGCTGTTTTTCATGCCTATGCGCTCCGCAATTAAATTCATATGGCGGATGAACCCGTCATAGTCATCTCGATAGTGCGCCAGGACATATGCGGCATCGTTGGCTGAATGGACCAGTATGCCATAGAGCAGGTTTTCAACGGTCATCCGCTCACCGGGTATAAGGTTCATAATCTGCCCTTCAGGTGTGGCCACCTTGACCGTCAAAATATCTGATGAGCGCATGATGTCAACAGTCGCCAGTGCCGTGAGCATTTTGGTTGTTGATGCAGGATACAGCTGCATATCAGGGTTTTTCTCAAACACCGTGGTGTAGGTTTTACGTTCAACAATATACACACCCTCTGCATTCACCACGGGGCTTGGTGCACCTTCTTTGACCGCAGGAATAGGGTAGGGTAGGTCGGGCATGCGGGCAGGCTGGGCAAATGCTTCAGGGTGTGCAAGCTCCAGATGATACAAATAATGGTTGCCGGGATAAAACAGTCCCGCAAGTGTGGCGCAGATAAGCAGAATGATGTAGCGTGGTTTCACGTGTTCATTCTACAGCAGCTTCATGCAGAGTCAAACAGACACCAGCTTGCACCAGTCGTTTTTGACCACAATCGCCTGATGATCGCGCAAGAACACTTTTTTGGTGTTTGACTTAAGTGTTTCGGTAAGAAATTCACCGGTATAATCGGCTTCATACTGGCTTTCGATGCAGTGAGGATATATCTCAAAATCAACAAAGCCCATACCCTGAAAATCTGAGAGAGCGGATGCGGCGGTTGGATCGTCATGATGTCTGATGTACGTAACATCAGGTGAACACACACAACTGCCGGCGCTTGAACCGGCATAAATGAGGCCTTTGGGGATCAGTGAGGCAAGAACTCTGTGAAGCCCGCTGCGCTTCATATGGTAAAGGAGATAATAGGTGTTGCCTCCCCCAACAACAATGAGCTTGATGGGTAACAATTTATGCAGAAGCGAAGCCTCCTGCTCTTTTTCAATGTCAATAATGTGGATGGGAAACCCACGCTGTACCAGGCATTGATAACTTCTTCGCTCTTCAACCGGAGGCGGTGACGTAAAGCAATTTTGCGCGGTGGGGATAAAGGCGGTTGGCACATTCGCCGGGTTCATGTTGTACTCGCGGATAAGCAGATCAATCGTTTGATCAATTTTTGAGGCGAGAAATAAATTCATGTGCGTATTGCTCATTATACACGCATCATCATATGTACATGGTCCACATATGTATCACGATACCACATACCTCCGGGCACCCGCCCACACTCCTTAAATCCACACGATTCATAGAGCATCTTGGCATTCTGATTAGGCTCCAGATACCATAACGTCACTATGCGCAAACCGGTGATTTTCTGCTTTGCCTCCTCAAGCGCAATGCGGATTAATGCTTTGCCGATGCCATCACCTCGATATGCGTGATGCACCACAATGCCCAGTGTTGCGCAATGATAGGAGCGCCTTCTGCCTTTGATATCACGCCCTATCGTGATATCCCCCACGAGCACTCCATCAATAAAACAAAAAAGTTTAACTAAATCACCGGCGGCGATACGCATATCACAATCTGCCAAATACGCACGCTCTTCACCATCAGTAAGTTGTTCTCCGGAGAAGGTGAGATAGGTGTCTTCGGCTGATGCGGTATTGATAAATTCCCGTGCAATCACATAATCGTGGGCGCTTGAGGAGCGGACGGTGGCGGTTTTGCCGGATTTGGTGGTGAATGAAGTGGATACCATGTATTAATAGTCATCGCGTTCTCAGAAAGTGTTTGGCTTATGGTGCGAGCCTATTCATGTCTCTGGGGAATAGCGCCGCTTCCTTCACATTTGAGAGCCCAATGATTTTTTGGGTTAGGCGCTCCAGCCCCATACCAAACCCGCCATGGGGTGGCATGCCATATTTGAATGCAGACATATAGTGCCTGAACCCCTCAGAGTCAGGGTCACCTCCTGCCATGGTCTTGAGTTGTTCGCACAATTTGTCATACCGGTGCTCTCGCATGCTGCCCGTTGCAATCTCAACTCCTCGAAAGAGTAAGTCAAAACGCTCAAATATGTTGGGATCATCGGCTTTGTGGCGATGATAAAACTTTGCGCCATCACGAGGCCAATCTACCACAAACACTGCTTCAGACCCAAGATGTTTTGCACTGTACTCACAGATGAAGCGCTCTTCATCGGGCCGCAAATCTTTCTCTCCACGGGTGTCATCAGGGTTTTTCTCAGAGTAGAGGGCATGAATTTTTTCAAGTGAAAGCGCGGGATATGATGCGGGGAGCACGGGCTTTTTGGCTTGCCATACACCAAGCCCTTCCGATGCGCTCGCCCATGTGTATTCAACTGTGCTATTTACCATCGTTGCAACAAGCTGGAGCAATTCTTCAAACTCCACAAATCCCATCTCTGCATCAATGTGCATGAATTCACTCATGTGGCGTGTGGTGGCAGAGGGCTCGGCACGATAGGTGGGGTTTATTTCAAATGCCCGCTCAAACACGCCCACCATGATTTGCTTGTAAAATTGGGCAGATTGTGCGAGGGTTGCCTCTTGACCAAAGTAGTCAAGCTTAAACACTTCCGCTCCTCCTTCTGTTGCGCCGGGCAAGAGTTTGGGGGAGTTAAACTCCACGAAGTCTTGGGATTTGAGGTATCTGCGAAGGCCCTCCTTGACCTCAGCCTGTATACGAAAGATAGCTTGTTCGCGCATGTTTCGAAGCATGACGACTTTGTGATCAAAAAGTGTCTCGAGGGTTTCGGGTTTGTGTTCAAATTTCTTATCAACCTCAACGGGAGGTACATGGGCTACCGGAACTTCAACAGTGATTTTCGTGTCAAAAAGCTCAACACCGCCGGGGGCACGTGGCTCAGCCTTAACTTTTCCCTCAACTCGCATGACGGTGCCGTTATAGAGCCCTTCAAGCTTGTCCATCTCATCTTTTTTATCAATCACCATTTGCACCAGGCCTCCGCGGTCGCGAAGTACCACAAATGCGAGCCCTCCCATTTTGCGCACCTTATACAGCCACCCACGCATCATGACTGTCCTGTCGATGTGGTGAAGTAATCCGGAGCTTATGACGCGGTTCAAAGTCGCAGTGAAGGTGTTTGCCATATATTTAGATTTAATGAAATTTGTCTTCATTATTATACTTGATTGTGTTTATTGTGCGTAATTGAGCTGGACTAATGATACATCATAACCTATAATATGCATTGAAATATAAATCAGTGCACATCATGAGTATATTTGAAAACACGATAGCAATTAGCCGAATAGGAAGGATGACTCTGTTTACAAACAATCCTGGTGAACCTCGTGCACATTGGAGAGGAGCGCGAAGGGGGAGAATCGACATCTCTCAAGAAGGTGGAATTAAATTAAATAATAACCATTATTCTCAAATAGTATGCGCCACCCATCAACCGAATCGAGGTCCGGGTAGATATTCAGTCAAAAATATTCCTAACGATCCCAATGGATATCGAACTTATCAACCAGTTGAAGTAGTGGATCGATCAACAGGGGCAACTTACGAATCGGGAATTAAGATAAGTAAATGAAATGAGGGAAGCTATGTTGATACATGATAATAACGAATTGTATAAGATTATTAATCATCATGAATTGGATAACGACACAATTGTACGAAAATCTCGCTTTGCTTCATATTGGAAGTATGGCGGGGTGACAATTTCACAATTGAAATCCACCCTCGTCGAATATTAGCGGGGATTTTTTTTGACTACCTATGTTTGCCTTTGAAGTTTTTAAACCAAAACATGATCAGCAATCAGTTACTGATGCAATGATCAACTGGCGGATGCAATTAGCAGGAACGGGAATTGAGTCTGATACACTGTTTCCCGAATATACGAGTCAAGACATGAGAAGATACCTGCTTCATGAAAATAGACCTTCACAGCTTGATAACGTGATGCAAGGCCTGAGCTGGAATGACGAAGCGGTACGCAGGATGCGCGTGAACATCGCAAGAGCACATGAGACAGCTGATAAATTTTATATAGACAAACAATATATTCCCTTTCGGACTGTTGCCAAAAAAGAAGGTCGTAAAATACGTGAATCGGCAGTTGCGCATGGAGTGAGGGCATCATATTTTGCGCTAGCCTACATGGGAATCGCTGATCCTTTAGTGCATTTAGCGATTCGTATGCATGATTATGCGAATTATCATCGCAATGCAGAAGGAGCGATAAATGAGCAAGTTGCCCGAGAGACAATCGTACGTACAGTTACACGCGAATACAAAATATCCTCGCAAGAAGCCGATGAATTTGCATCCATGCTCTATGAGATTCGTCAAGATGATGAACGATGCAGGAGTGTGGCAAATCAAGCTCAAGAAGCTGGCCTGTTTCAGGCGGTTGGTGAAAACCAAGACTACACACCAGAAACTTTTTGGGACATGTACAAAACACTTACAACAGACTACACAGATAGAGGCACTGTGCGTGAGGATATCCCTCAATTTCGATCGCCCGCAACCTTATATGAATCGGCCGCAGGAAGAAATGGTGGTGGGGTGGAGCTTAATCAATACAGAAAAAATATTGTGCGTTTGGCGCTGGCGTATGAAAAGTATAGTAATCCCAAAACTAAACATACACCACAGGATCAAAGAAGAGAGGCACTTATGGTGCTGACAGAACTGTGGCCGGTAGCACGAGGACTGGACGAGAGCATAATGAGCAGGTATGCAGGCGAGTGTATTGCGATGTCATTTATGCCGGAAGCATATGGCAATTTGAGAGCCGCAGTGATGAGTAAATACGGTGAACCACATAAGTTTAATGCAGATAGAGCTGCTGTGGCTGATTGGTTTAAGAGTAATGTGGAGCCAGTTATTGCCGGGCGTGGAAATATTCATCTGCTTACCGATACTGAGTTTGCACGAAAGGGATACGATGCGCTCAAACGTGATAATCCAACGCTATCATATGGGCCAAATGATATGTATATACCAGGAGTAACCAGAGACGCCAAAGGAGGAATTATTATCAATACTGAGCGATTAATTGATGTGAAGACAAGAAGCAGTGTATTTTGGAAGATGCTTGAGCTTTGGAATGATAGAAGGCCCGATGGGACAGGAAAATATGATGGACTTCCCGATGAGGCAAAAGCCCTTAGATGGGGGAGCACTGAGTTTTGGCAATGGGCACTCGATCACCATCATGACATATTTCGTACCCAGGTTATATTTTTAGGAAATGCAGTTCAACATCTGGGTTACGCTTATGCAAATCAGTTGAAAGCACAAGTGCTTGACTCCTCACAAAATCATGCTCAAGTAATACGAGGATCACGGCCTGATGCAGTCTGGCTGAGTGAGGTATTTGAAGAAAAACTTGAACGAGGGGTAGTCAACGCCATTTTCCGACCTCCCGGCTGTGGTGCAAACATCGAAGTACAAGTCAAGGGACAAGATGCTTTTTTAACCGATACAATACAGACCAGGCCCTATGGCCATGAAGCGTATAAAATGAGGCACGCTGTTGCATGGTGGTGCAGTAATCATAATCGGGACATCGATGAAACCCGAATTTCTTTGGTTGCAGACGCACATAGATTACGAAGAGCACAACTTGCATTTACCTATGGATTTGAAGATACACCAAACCCTCCACAACACGGCGGGATATTCAGTCTGAAGAAAAAAGGAGGGCAGAGAAAGTAATATTTATACTCATAATTGACAAACGATTACAGTCGAGTTTACCTCACCATACTGTATGGTATTTTGCGCTTGCGCAATTTGTCATAGTTGCTACACTCTCACCCTATGCCAAACTGGCAAGAGATCCCTCGACTGTGGAATGAAACTGCGATAGGCAGCATCTATGAACAGGTACAATCAAGTGTTAGGACGGTTACCGGTGTGCCAATAATCAGTGTAGATAGAATATCAGGCCCACAAACGCTCACTCGTGCTGATCAAGGCAATTCCATACACTGTGCTCTTGGCCAAATATACACAGAGGGCGAAAGATTAGGTGCCATTAATGAAACACGCATCACTGATGATGTCAGTGCAGTTATTACATCTACCTTTCCGGCCTCAGCCCACACCCCATATTTTGTTTCAGAACAGGAGTCTCGTGACAGTTGGCACAAAGTTTTGGATGCTCGTCATGAGCCTCAAAGAGATAGAGATGAACCTCTTATGGTTGACGATGCCAAGCTACCTATGGGGCATGTTCCGGCCCAGCTTATCACCTGGACAATGCTGCGACTGAAGACTGGAGATGGGCCCGAGGATTTTGCCATGGCACCCGTTGATATGTATCAGCTTGCGCATGCTGCCCAAGGGAATCCCATAAAGGTTTCTTGGGGTAATCGGACTCGTGAAATCATCATACCTGAGAATACTTTAAGGCAGATTTATACATCTG
>Ga0209096_1002377_pt1 | contig 18342 bp, 11 predicted proteins | sample AD_UKC034_MetaG_FD_184407 | JGI IMG/M metagenome (GOLD analysis project Ga0209096, IMG submission 184407) | Active sludge microbial communities of municipal wastewater-treating anaerobic digesters from USA - AD_UKC034_MetaG (SPAdes) (version 2) | ecosystem: Engineered > Bioreactor > Anaerobic >... | reverse complement strand
TGGCACCCAATACCGCACCGGTTGTTCCATACCCGCCTTGGCAGTAATGTCTGAAATAGGAGTGCCGTTGTAATCAATTCCATAGGTGATCACCGGCCAGCCGTAATTTTTTCCTTTTTCTACTTTGTTTAATTCATCACCTCCTTTGGGGCCATGTTCGTGTGCCCAAAGGGTATTGGTTTGTGTGTCGTAATAAACGCCTTGCGGATTGCGATGTCCGTACGACCAGATTTCCGGTTTGGCGCCAGGTGTGTTCACAAACGGATTATCGGCAGGCACGCGTCCATCTTCATGCAGGCGTAAAATTTTACCAAGGTGGTTTGATAAATCCTGGGCGTTTTCTTTCCGGCCTCTTTCGCCCGATGAAAAATAAATGTAGCCCTTTCCATCAAACACAATGCGCGAACCAAAATGTACACCCGATGAAGTAGTGGGTTCTGCCTTGAATAATTCTTCAAGATTTACAAGTGAGTTGCCCTGCAGTTTTGCCCGGGCGATTACGGTGCCGCCTTTGTTACCATCGGGTTTGGAGTACGTTAAGTAAATCCAACCGTTTTGCGGGTAGTTCGGGTGCAATTGAATGTCCATTAAGCCACCCTGCCCGTTATCATATACTTTTGGAACTCCTGAAATTTTTTCAGACAACAACTTGCCATCTTTTATAACCCGAATCTCACCACTTTTTTCTGTTACCAGAATCCGGCCATCGGGTAAAAAAGCAATGCCCCACACACTTTGTAAGTCGGCCGTAATTGTTTCGAATACAAATTTCTGCTTTTGGGTGGTAATGGTTTCGCCCGATTTGGGTTGGGCTACCAGGCCCGATAGGAAAACCACAGACAAGGCGAAAGTAAAGAGTTGCTTCATGTGTTTATTTCAATTTAAGGGTGCAAGGTAATAACATTGCGATAAAGTCACTCGTTTCTGGCTACTGGCTGTGTTGGTTAACACAATCAGACCAATGGCCAGAAACAAGCAACCAGTTACAAGATTCCAGTAAAATCTTTTGCACTTTTGTAGTTCGATTTATTATGCCGTGAGTAACGATCGCTACAACCAGCGCGGGGTTTCCGCCAGTAAAGAAGATGTACACCAGGCTATACAAAACCTGGATAAGGGCTTGTTTCCAAAAGCATTCTGCAAAATAGTTCCGGATACCCTGGCGGGAGATCCTGCATATTGCACCCTCATGCATGCCGATGGAGCCGGCACTAAATCATCGCTGGCTTATGTGTATTGGAAGGAGACCGGGGACTTATCCGTTTGGAAAGGAATCGCACAGGATGCGATTATCATGAACATTGACGACTTGCTTTGCGTGGGCGCTACCGGGCCTATCCTGCTTTCTTCCACCATCGGTCGTAATAAAAACCTGATTCCGGGCGAAGTAATTTCAACCATCATTAACGGAACGGAGGAAGTTTTATCCATGCTTCGGAAATATGGCATGGAAATCTACAGTACTGGTGGCGAAACAGCCGATGTGGGCGATCTGGTACGAACCATTATTGTAGATAGCACCGTAACAGCGCGGATGAAACGCAGCGAAGTGATTGACAATGCAAACATTCAGGCGGGCGATGTGATTGTGGGGTTGGCCTCATACGGAAAGGCAACGTACGAAACGGAATACAATGGCGGCATGGGCAGCAACGGACTTACTTCTGCGCGGCACGATGTATTTGACCACGCGTATGCAACAAAATATCCCGAGAGCTACGACAAAGCAGTACCCGATGAGTTGGTGTATTCAGGAAAATACAAAGTAACGGATACTGTACCGGGGGTGGATGTAAATGTAGGTAAGCTGGTTTTATCGCCTACGCGTACCTATGCGCCCGTAATGATGGAAGTGCTGAAACATCTTCGCGGGCAAATTCACGGGGTAGTGCATTGCAGTGGAGGGGCACAAACCAAAGTGTTGCATTTCATCGATCAACTCCATGTAATTAAGGACAACCCGCTTCCCATACCGCCTTTGTTTAAAATCATTCACGAATGTTCCGGCACCGAGTGGAAGGAAATGTACAAAGTGTTTAACATGGGCCACCGCATGGAGTTTTATGTTCCGGCTCCAATTGCCAACCAACTGATTGAGATTTCAAAAAGTTTTGGAATTGATGCACAGGTGATCGGGCGCGTGGAAGCCTCCTCTCAAAAAAAACTTACCTTAACCACACCCCATGGTACGTATCATTACTAAGTCTGTGCTTTTCCTGCTGTGTAGCATCAGCACGTTACTCTTCGGGCAGGCTAAAACCGATTCACTCTATATCCGAACCAACCTGGTTGGATATTTGCCTGATGATGCAAAAGTGGCGGTTGCCTTTTCAAATCGGGCGGTTCGCGGAAAATTTAATGTGGTGGATGTTTCTTCCGGCAAGACTGTCTTTACAGGTAAAATAACTCCTTCCCCGGCTCCCGGGTATAACAACTTCACTTTTTATTATCACCTAGAGTTTACCGCATTGCAAACTTCCGGTAACTATCAAATCGAGATTCCAAAAATTCCCGCAGTTACTACTCCTTTCACCATCTCAAAAAATGCGTATGGAAACTACGCAGAAGATCTTCTGGGGTTTATGCGCCAGCAACGTTGCGGCTACAATCCTTACTTCAACCACACGTGTCATGAAAAAGATGGCCGCACGATGGACGGGCCCATGCCTGATTCTACTTATATTGATGCGCGCGGGGGTTGGCACGATGCCGGAGATCAATTGAAATACCTGATTACTTCCAGCAATGCAACCGCCCGGATGATTATGGCCTACCAGTTGTTTCCGGAAAAGTTTGCCGATGAAGTGAATGCATTAGGCCAGCCTGGAAAGAATCAGATTCCGGATGTGTTGGACGAAGCCAGGTGGGGCCTCGATTGGATTCACAACCTTCATCCGGTACCGGGTCAGTTATTTCATCAGGTGGCAGACGATCGCGATCATATTGGCTGGAAACTACCCACATCCGATCCGAGCAATTATGGTTGGGGCAAAAATTCCTATCGGGTTGCCTACTATGCAACCGGAAGTCCGCAAGGACGCGGGCGCTATAAAAGCGAAGCAACCGGAATTGCAAACCTGGCGGGGCGATCGGCAGCAGCCCTTGCGCTTGGCTACCAGGTGTGGAAACACGAACTGCACGATGAAGCCTACGCGCTGAAATGCCTGGAAGCCGCTAAAGATCTTTATAACATGGCTAAGAAACAGGAAGGGTATCAACAAGGAAATTCCTTTGGTGCTCCGTATCGGTATAATGAAGACACCTGGACGGATGATATGGAATGGGCGGCTGCAGAATTGTACCGGGCAACCCGGGAAACAAGGTATCTTGAAGATGCTAAAAAATATGCCGTTGCAACGGGCACACTTTCGTGGATTGAAAATGATACCACCGCGCATTATCAACACTATCCTTTTTTGAACATCGCACATTATAGTCTTTACTCTTTGGTAGATGATGACTTCAAAAAAAAGCTGGCGGGTTACTACCAGGCAGGCATTGAAAAGACATTGAAGCGTGCAAACAAAAATGCCTTTGGGTATGGTGTGCCCTTCATCTGGTGTTCGAACAACCTGGCCGTTGATCTGGCGCTTCAGATTTTGCTTTATGAAAAAATGACGGGCGATTTAACCTATCATTCCTATGCACTGGCTATTCGCGATTGGTTGTTGGGGCGCAATCCGTGGGGCACAAGTATGTTTATGAACATTCCACAGCACGGAGAATACCCACAGGATGTTCATACCAGCACCTGGGCACTAACCAAAAAAGAAGTGCCCGGAGGATTGGTGGATGGTCCGATTTATACGCGCATCTACAATAGCCTGATCGGTCTTAAGTTAAATCAGCCGGATGAGATGGCTGCGTTTCAGAATACGTATGTGGTTTATCACGATGATATCGGAGACTACTCCACCAACGAGCCCACCATGGATGGTACGGCTTGTGCCATCATGCTGCTGGCCTGGTTTGAGCAAATTCCTTAACAGGGTTTGGTTTTGAAACACTGACTATCTCCGCGCAAATCAAATTCGCGCGCTTTGCTTTTGTTCAATTTTCTGGGTGTATCTGACAATTAAGGCAAGATTTCTTACCTCAGTATATTTTTTCTCGTCAAAATCATTATATTCGGTTCAATCAAATCTAAGCCTAATGAAACAAGATGACATATACGGGCCATTTTTCGATAGCGTATTAGTGACCAGTCGCTCACTTTCTATTACAATCGAAAGTGGACATAAGTCAACAATTAATTCTTCAAAGGATGATGATGATCCATATAGGTATTGGGTCATTATTTACACCGACTCCGATCCCAGACAAGAATACGTGCGGTATCTGGTTAACATTTCGGCAATAGAGTTGCATATCAGCAACAACGGAAAGGAGGAACTGAATTTGTTGTTAACCCATTGGAAAGAAACAGAACCGGGGGTTATTGTTCAATGTGATCTTACTTCTGAATCCTAAATTTCATTTTATGTCTGTTCGTACACGCGTAACCACAACCACCTCCGGAGGAACTCCTACCAGCCAGGCAGTTGTTTCGGCTTAACTTCATTTATTTTGTATGATTCGCATTTTGATTTTTCTCATACTGCCTTTCATAAGTGTTTCGCTTTCAGCGCAGGTATTTCAGGATCATATAAATGGCAAAACATTGATTATTGACAGCTTAAATGGTGTAACGAATCTTGGCTTTAAAGTGGAACTGTTCAAGAAGAGAACATCAGTCACTGTAGAAATTCTATATCAGGACTTAACAACCGAAACAAAGGAAATTTATGACAAAGGGGGGGCAACCTTTTCAATAAATGCCGCCAATATCAAAGAAGTACGGGTTGTTCACAAACGTAAGTTCATTTTCAAATTCAAAAACAAAATTGACTACCCGAAAGATACTATCCCGAAAAGAACTATAAAGAGGAGCAACCGCACCAGAGTAACATCTACCGGGGGCAGCGGCACATCTACCGAAGTTGTAGCCACATGAACTGGTGGCGTTGCATCTTGCTGTTCCTGGCTATTACTGATCTAAACGGAACAGGTTATGCTCAAATTAATCTTACCCTAAAAAGTCTTGAATCTGAAGATCCTGTTGCTGCTGGGTTCTATCTGAAAAAAATTAACCCTTCTTTAGAGCGTGATTTACTGGAAGCCGAAATCGCCTTTCTTAACAACGACTTCAGTCTCCTTGATTCTACTTTAAGCAGGATTGATAAAGTACGGTTGTCAAAATGCAAGGCCCTTCAACAGATTACACTTCGTGGTCTGCTCGCATATAAGCGCAACCGCTTTGCGGAAGCTCAAAATATTTTTAACCAGGCGAAAGAATTGTCATCCACATGTAATGATCCGTACTATCAGGCCGCATACGTAAATTATTGGAGCGGTTATGTTTCGTTAGAGTTGGGCGATTTGAGTTCAGCACAACAGGAGTTGTCAAATGCGATAAAATTTTTTCAAACCGATACAACCCGCTTCCGGGTAAAGTTAGCTCATAGCTATTTTTGGTTAGGAGCCCTCAAATTAAAACAAGAGCAATATGAAGCCTCCATCACGCATCTGAATTTATCGCTCGCGATTTATCAAAATTTGCCTTTGGACAAATCAGACATACAATCGAAAATCTATAATAACCTGGGTGCAGCACATAATGGATTATGGAATTATAACGAGGCCATACGGGCATACAAGCAGGCTTTAAGTTTGAACATTGCCAAACGTGCCGCCCCTGAAGAACTTGCCATTGTTTATTCCAATTTGGGTAGGTTTTATGAACTCTACGAAAATTTTATTCAATCAAAAGAATATTACGATAAAGCAATTCACTATCTGAATGATGGCAACCTCTCCCCCGACAGAAAAGCACTAATTTATCAGAATTATGGAACGGTGTTGTCCAAACAATATCTCTACGTACCGGCTCAAAATCAATACCTGATTGCATTGAAAATTATTGAACCCTATAAAGAAATATATGGCAATATCTATGCGCGTATCCTTATTAACATAGCCTACAGTTTTCTTAACCAGGAATCCTATACAGCTGCTGAACGATGGGAAAAGGAACTGGATGAGTTTTTTAAAAGTCATGGCAACAAATTTTCAGAGCAGTTGCAAGAGTGGCAGCTTTACCAGGCAATCAGAGACCAATTGCTTGGTGATTACAAGGGGGCGTTGACCTTGCTGGATGTACTGGAAAAAAATACCCCGCAGGATGATCAGCACTTAAAGATTCTTCAGGTTAAAGCGAGTGTGCTGAAAAAACTGAATAGCCAGGAAGAAAGTCAAGCTAAGTACCGACAGCTCATAAACCATTACTTAACTAAACTGCCGGTTACACATCCTCAAATCATACAGTTGTATAACGAGCTGGCGTCAACCTTTGCAGGAACACCCTACGAAAAAGATTCATCTATATTTTACTACACCCTTGCCAGGAAAAACAATCTGCTCATCAATCCACTAAATAAAGAATCAGCTTTTTATGCTTCAAAGGTTGAGTGGATTATCTCCAATTATTACCTGCTGAAAATAGCACTAACTTCTTTTAAAGCGAATGATGGTGACTTTAAAGAACTACTTAAGGCCGAAGGGCTGATTCAGTCTTCGGTATCTGTAATTCAATCGCAAAGAGTAGAAATGAGAGAAAGTGCCGATGTGATTAATCTTATGCGCTTATACCATGAATTTTTCGACCTGGCAATGGAATACTACTATACGGCATACACCCACAGTGCCGATAAATCTTATCTGGATAAGGCCTTTCTTATTTCTGAAAAAACGAAATATCAAAGCCTGTTGGCTTCCATGAAGCTTGATAAGGTAAATGCATTTTCGCGTGTTACAGACAAGGTATTAAGTGAAGAAAGAAAGTTAACCACTGAGGTTGCACAACTTGAGTATCAATATTCGCAGGAAGTAGCAAAGCAAAGCGAACCTTTACCGCAATTGTTAGATGAGTACCTTACCCAATGGAAAAACACAACTAGTAAGTTTGATCACTTTCTTGATTCCATTAAACTAAACCTGCCAGATTATTATAATCTTAAGTTTAACAAAACTTCGGTTGAGGTTTCTCAAATTCAGAACGACTTCTTATCGAAATATCCACACATGGCGTGGGTATCATTTTACCAGGGTGAGCAATTCAGCTATGCCCTGCTGATTTCCAGTAACGAAAAGCATTTTCTTAAGCTTGGCAATAGTCAAACAATCTCCAGACAGCTTAATGCACTCAAAAACTCAACAAACCTTCAGCTTACCGAAGAGTTTCATCAAGCCTCCGAGGCGCTGTATATGACTACATTCAAAGCCATAGACAGTTGCCTTCTTTTGCTTCCTCAAAAAATAACCGATCTGGTGGTTATCCCCGATGGCAACCTGAGCCTGCTAAATTTTGAATTACTGGGAAAAAGAAATAAGACAGTATGGTCACCCATTCTGTTACGATATACATTTTCTTATGGTTATTCTTCCTCCCTTCTTTGGATTGAATTCAGAGAAAAGCAATCCATAAATCTTTCTAAACTGAACATGATAGCGTTTGCTCCGGAGTTTAAATCGGGAACCGATACGCAGAAAGGCCGCAGGTCACTTGAAAATGAAAACCTGTACGAGGATTTTGATTTTCAGCCACTCGAAAAAAATCAGGATGAGGTTGTAAAATCATCAGAGGTTTTAAAGAAGCATAAGGTTAATTCGAAGCTCTATTTGGGCGAAACAGCAAACGAAGCCAATTTCAAGAAAGAAAGTCTTTCTTCCTATGATATAATTCATCTTGCCACGCATGGTTTTGCCGGAGATGGTTTACCGGGAGTTGCATTTGCCCGAAGTTCCGAATCTGACGATGACGATATATTGTTTATGGAAGAAATTTTTGCGCTTAGAAATAAGGCCCGGTTGCTCTGCCTATCGGCTTGCGAAACGGCCGTGGGCAAAATTAGTACTGGTGAAGGCATTATTGGACTTACAAGGGCCTTTCTTTATTCCGGAAGCCAAAACATCATTGTTTCTCTCTGGAAAGTGAATGATGAAAAAACTGAAAAGCTTATGGTAGAATTTTATGCACGGCTTGCCAAAACCAGGTCGATCTCAAAATCCTTACACCAGGCAAAAGTAAGCATGATAAAAAAAGACCCTGCGTTGCATCCGGCACATTGGGCAGCCTTTATCCATATTGGGCTTGATTAATTCCTTTCAACCTTTCTACAATTTCTTGGCTTAAATATTATCCTTAACCGAATAGAAAGTAGGAAATAGCCATTAATCAAAAAAGTAGGCGAATCACTTCTCCGATGTGTACATTCGCTACCCAAACCATACTGTTTATGTTACTCCGCATTCTTGTACTGGTGCTGTTTACAAGCACCTTGGCCATGGCCCAGAAGAAAACTACCACAACAGCTATAGTCAAAAAGCCGCTTACCCCATCGGTTTATGACGGGTGGAAAGATATTCCTTTTAAAGACCTGACCCCCGATGGCAATTATGCAGCCTTTACCATAAATCCGCAGGAAGGCGATGGCAGGGTTGTGTTTCATCAGATAAAAAACGGTGTGCAGGATTCTGTACAGCGTGCTGCAGAAATAAAACTTACGTTCGATAGCAAATACGCTGTCTTTAAAATAAAACCACAATACCAACTGGTAAAAGACCTGCGCAGGCAAAAGAAGAAGAAAGAAGATTTACCGAAAGACTCACTCGGCATTTTCACCTTTGCCACACGCAAAACAGAAAAAATTGCCAACGTAAAATCATTTAAGATTCCTGAAAAAGCGGGCGGATGGGTTGCCTGGCAACTGGAAGCCGCCAAAGAGGAAAAGGCTAAGGCTAAACCCGATACTACCAAAAAAGCTGAACCTGTTAAGTCAAAAAAAGTAAAGAAGAATACTGATGAGAACGGCTACACGCTTGTGTTGCGTAATCTGAATAGCAATCAGCATGTTCAGTTTGGATTTGTGAAAGACTATGCCTTTGCCAAATTCGGGCAAGGCCTTTTGTTCCACACCACCGGCAATGATTCCACCATGAAGCCTGGTATGTATTGGTACGACCTTCAAAGAGCCGAATTGAAACAACTGCACGAAGGCAAATCGAAATACAAGTACAAAGGGTTAGCCATTAGTGAAGATGGCACACAGGTTTCTTTCCTGGTGGATGGCGATACCACCAAAGCCCCCAATCATTTCTTCTCCTTACAGTATTGGAAAACCGGAGATGCTACGGCCTCGGCATTGGTTCATGACAAAACACCACAAGTACCGGCCAATTGGTTTGTGAGTGAACATGCTGCTCCTGAATTTTCAAAAGATGGCAGCAAGTTGTTTTTTGGATTGGCCCCCAAACCTTTGGTGCAAGATACCTCGCGCCTGGAAGAAGAAATTATTAAAGTGGAGGTGTGGAACTGGCGGGATAGTGTACTGCAAACACAACAAAACAGCCGGCTGGATGCTGAGAAAAAACGCTCGTATCAAACAGTTATTAACCTGGCCGATAAATCGATTATACGTTTGGGGAGCACAACACTGCCCCAGGTTGTATTGGCCGAGGAAGGCAACGCCTCCATCGCGTTAGGTCTTTCTGATTTACCATACAGGTGGAGCAACTTTTATGATGTTACCGGGCATAGCGATGCTTATGTAATTGATGTACGTACCGGATCCAAAATCAAAGTGGCTGAAAAAATTAAAGGAAACATATCTATTTCACCGAAAGGAAAGTTTGTGTTTTGGTTTAGTTTGCCAGATACAGCATGGTTTACATACGAGGTGGCCACAGCCAAAACGCAACCGCTTACAAAAACATTGCCCGTTTCATTTGCTGATGAAGAAGATGATCATCCGGATTATCCATCCAGTTACGGTTCGGCTGGTTGGCTCGAAAACGATGTGCGCTTTCTGATCTACGATCGCTATGATATCTGGTCCGTTGATCCGCAGGGAAAATCGCCTGCGGTTAATCTCACAAAGACCGGACGCATGCAAAAAATAACATTTCGCAATGTGTGGCTGAATCGCGAGGAGAAATTTATCAAACCAGACGCCACACTCTTGCTTAGTGCCTTTGACGAGCAACTTAAAACAGTCAATTATTACAGCCTTTCTTTAAAGACGGGCGAATTGAAAAAACTTACCAGTGGTAATTATCGCTTTGCGGGTGCAACCAAAGCCCTGAACAGCGATAACATACTTTTCACAAGAGAAAATTTCAATGAGTTTCCGGATGTGTGGGCCAGCAATCTCTCATTCACCAGTCCAAAAAAAGTCAGTACAGCAAATCCACAACAGAAAAATTATTTGTGGGGAACGGTAGAGTTGGTGAATTACACTTCGCTCGATAATATTCCCCTGCAGGGGTTATTGTATAAGCCCGAAAACTTTGACCCCAAAAAGAAATATCCCATGCTGGTATATTTTTATGAAAAGAGCAGCGATGGATTGTATTCTTACTTTAAACCGCAACCTGCCTGGTCTATCATTCAACGCATTATGTGTGTAAGCAACGGCTACCTTGTTTTTGTGCCTGATATTGTTTACAAAAACGGACTGCCGGGTGAAAGCGCGTACAACTGTATTATGCCGGGCGTAAATCAATTGATCAGTTCAGGTTTTGTAGATGAAAAAAATATAGGCATACAAGGGCAAAGCTGGGGCGGATATCAAACGGCCTACCTTATTACGCGTACCAATTTATTTAAAGCAGCCGATGCAGGCGCGGCCGTAGTAAACATGACCAGTGCTTATGGCGGTATCCGGTGGGGTAGTGGTATGAGCCGCATGTTTCAGTACGAAAGAAGCCAAAGCCGCATTGGCGGAACCTTGTGGGAGAAGCCGCTCTACTTTATTGAGAACTCACCGTTGTTCTATGCGGATAAAATTCAAACACCGGTGTTAATTATGCAAAACGATAAAGACGATGCAGTACCCTGGTACCAGGGCATAGAGTTTTACATGGCGTTGCGCAGGCTTCAAAAACCGGTGTGGATGCTGGTGTATAACGATGAGGTTCATAATCTGCAAAAGCGGCAAAATCGTAAAGACTATGATTTGCGCCTGATGCAGTTTTTTGATTATTACCTGAAAGGGGCACCCGAACCAGCATGGATGAAGGAAGGTATTCCGGCTATAGAGAAGGGGATTACAAAGGGATATTAAAAATTCAACAGGCAAGAGTTTCAACTACAGCACGATACTGTAGTTTGAATATCTCTTTCCATTATTGAAAATGCCTTTGTAAATTCGTTGTTTGTTTTATTTGCTAAGCATGAAACAGTTTTTTTTGAAGTGGTATAGTTACAATGCATGGGCTAATCGCGCTATAATAGCAAACCTGGAAAAACAAGCCGTTAGCGATGAAAAAATTCTTACCGTAATGGGGCACCTGGTAAGCGCCAATTTTATTTGGCTTAATCGCATAAAGGGGTTACCCAAAAGTGAATACAAACTTTGGGGCGAGTACACGTTGCTCCATCTGAAAGATATGGTTGAAGAAGCGGATAGGCTTTGGATGGAATACATTGAAGCAACCGATGATTTTAACCAGACACTTAAATATAATAATTACGTAGGCAATTATTTTGAAAACAAGGTGGAGCAAATCATGATTCATCTGGTAAACCATGGAAGCTATCACCGCGGGCAAATAGCTATGCTGCTGCGGCAGAAGGGCTTTGAACCGGTTAACACCGATTATATTACCTACGACCGCGTGCTTTCCGGTCAGCTAAAAAACAACTAACTCAAAAAACTATTCATTTATGAAAAAAGGAAAATTAGTATTGTTCTTCATGGTGGCAGCTTTTGCGTTGCGTGCGCAAGAGCTTACTTTGAATGATGGCATTACCCTTTGCCACACTTCGGCAACTGAAAAGTTTGCTTTGTTTGCACAAGACGAGGACTTTAATATGTCGCACCCCAATCCACTGCCCTATACGCACGTAAGTGAAACCGGCAAGATGGTTACCTTTAAAACTCCCGATGGTAAAGAGGCCAGCGGGTATGTGTTAATGGCTAAGTCAAAAACCAACAACTGGATTTTTGTATTTCAGGAGTGGTGGGGGTTGAACGACCACATTAAACGCGAAGCCGAAAAACTCTACAATGATTTAGGTAATGTAAACGTGCTGGCGTTGGATATGTACGATGGCAAGATTGCCACAGCCCGTGAAGATGCGGGTAAATATATGGCAGAGTTTAAGCAGGATCGCGGTAACGCTATTGTAAAGGGGGCATTGGAGTTTGCCGGTAAAAATGCGAAGGTTGGAACTATTGGCTGGTGCTTTGGTGGCGGCCAATCCATGCAGGCAACGTTAACTGCTGGCAAGCAAGCTGCCGGTTGTGTTATTTATTATGGCATGCCCGAATCAGACGTTGAAAGATTAAAAACACTAAATGCCGATGTATTGAATATCTGGCCTACACAAGATCAGTGGATCAACAAAGAGGTAACAGATAAGTTTGAAGCCAATATGAAGGCTGCCGGAAAGAAGCTAACCACCAAAGCCTACGAGGCAGACCATGCATTTGCAAACCCAAGCAATCCCAAGTTTAATCAAGAGTTTACGGCCGATGCCTATAAACACACGCTTGCGTTTTTCAAAGCCAGACTTAAGTAATCTAAAATGAGTTAACCCGCCTGCCTAAGGCTGGTCTTAAAAATTTGAAAGTGGGTTTATCAGCCCACTTTCAAATTAAGTATTTCAAACCCTCAAATTAATACTGGTCCAACATATACCGTATTACATCGGTGGTTGTTACAATGCCCACTAGCTTGCTTTCATCTTTTTCATCAACCACCGGCAGGGCATGAAACTCTTCGTTGGAAAGTATTTCGGCTACATCTCGAATGGTTTCATTTGATTTTACTACACGCGGTTTGTGCGACATCACCTGCGAAATAGTAAGCATATCAAACACCGCTTCATCGGCTTCGTCCTGGCCGGCAAACAAACTGCTGAAGGTTAACCGGTTTAAATCTGTTTTGCTGATGATCCCCACCAGTTGTTTGCCGTAAACAACCGGTACGTGCCGAAAACCATGCTTGCGAATAAGGTCTCGCACATCGGTTAGTTTGTCTTCCAATTGCACCACATGCATATTCTTTGTCATAATGGTGTTAACGAGTTCACGCTTTCTCATAGTAGTATGGGTTAATTTGTTAATGTTCTGCTTGTTTTTTTCTAATACAAGATCATGATCCCAACAACAATACCACATGAGATAGCTCAGATTGTAATATGATTTTTGTCACTCCCAAACCACAATACCCGGCTGCGTGTGGTACCAGGTAGGATATTTGGGTAAATGAATTTTTTCTACTTCGTTGCGTTTCACTTTTAATGTTGGTGTAAGTAACCCGTTCTCCACACTCCAGTCGGTTTTCATAATCACAATCTTCTCCAGCTTTTCGTACGTTTCCAATGCCGGGTTTACCTGCGCTACTGAGTTTTCCAACCCCTGTGTTAACTCTTCTTTTGATTTTGCCTTGCCTCCGGCCGAAAGTACTACCAAAGCAATGGGCTGCGGAATACCCATCCCCACCACACAAACCTGGTCTATATCAGGATTGGCTAACAGTTTCATTTCGATAGGGGTGGGCGCAATGTATTTGCCTTTGTCTGTTTTAAACTGGTCTTTAACCCGGCCAGTAATCTTCAGATATCCATCGGCTGATATTTCTCCCTGGTCTCCGGTTTTTAAATAACCTTCCTCATCAAACAGTTCTTTGGTAAGTTCAGGCTCTTTGTAATATCCCAAGGTTAGTCCGGGGCACTTAACGCGAATCTCACCGCCTTCTGCAATTTTTACCTGTAATCCTTTAAAGGGAGTTCCTACCGTACCATGCCGGTTGGCTTCATTGCGGTTGAAGTGCGCATACACACAATCTTCGGTCATGCCGTATGCCTGCAAAATGCGCACGCCCACCTTTTCATACCATTGCAGCAGATCAACTGAAATAGGAGCAGCACCACTAAAAATTTGTTTGGCCCGCGAAAGTCCTATTCCCTTTTTTATTTTATTCTTAACCAGCGAACTCACCACTGGAATTTTGAGCAGTGTATCTAATTTCTTCTGCGGAAGTTTCTCCAGAATTTTTTCCTGGAACTTTGCCCAGATGCGCGGCACTGCAAAGAAGTGCGTGGGTTGGGTATCAGCTAAGTTTTTGGGAAACGACTCCAGGGTTTCAGGAAATGAAAATGTACCACCCTGATATACGCCCATCAATTCAATCCCCATGCGCTCGGCAATGTGGCTCATAGGCAAATACGAAAACAAGGTTGGATGCATTTGGATGCCTAACTCTTGGGTGCCTTGTTGTATGGTGCGATCAAACGCACTTACCGAATGCATTACACCTTTTGGTTTGCCTGTAGTACCCGAGGTGTACATAATCGTTAACAAGTCCTCTTGTTTCCAGGCGTGGGGTTCGTTTACGGGTTCGTGGTTGGTTGTCCAATCTTCCCAGGTTTGGGGTGCTTTTGTTCCGTAGGCAGAAACGCCCAGAGTAATTACGTTATCCGGAATGCCACTTTTCTGTTCTTCAAAATTATCAAGCTTACCAGCAATGATAAGTTTTGATTCGCTGTGTTCCAGAATCTGTTTGATTGATGTAGCTGTAAGTGTGGCATAAAGCGGTACCGAAACATAGCCGGCCATCATAATAGCCAGATCGGCCATTACCCAATGGGCACAGTTTTTTGATATCAACGCAATGTTGCTGCCTTGCGGGAAGTGAAATGATTTTAATCCGCTGGCAATACGCCTGATTTCGTTTCCAGCCTGCTGATACGTCCAGGTTTTCCATACACCATGAAAGGGTTGTCGTAAAAAAAGCTGATCGGGGATTTCCTTTTCCCACTTCAGAAACTGTTGCAGAGGGGTGCTGGCGTTCATAAGGCTTAGGGTTATGTAAAGTCTATTTAGCAATATTAACTTGAAAAAAAAACACATCTGTTTCAGGGGCGCGAGATACTGGTATTGAGAGGTTCCATTTCTTCAGCAGAAGAAGGCTTAATTTTAAGATAGCCTCAATATGTTCCGGAAATATTATCGGAAGTTTGCACAGAAGGCTATAGCGAAAAACTTTATCTGTTGTGATTAAAACGATACCTTGCATGTTGTTAATTCGCAGTCAATGTCCTCCAAAAAACTCTTCTTACTCGATGCCTACGCGCTTATCTACCGCGCACATTTTGCCTTTACCAAGAATCCGCGCATCAACTCCAAAGGCCATAATACATCTGTTCCGTTCGGGTTTACAAATACCTTATTGGAGGTAATTCAAAAACAAAAACCCACACACCTTGCCGTGGCCTTCGATACTTCTGCGCCTACTTTTCGCGATCAAATCTTTACGGAATACAAAGCCACACGCCAGGAAACCCCCGAAGACATTCGTAGTAGCTTACCCATCATAAAAGAAATTCTGAAAGGGTTTAATATCCCGATTCTTGCGTTAGATGGGTATGAAGCGGATGATATTATTGGCACTATTGCCAAACGTGCCGAACAAGAAGGCTTTGATGTGTTTATGATGACACCCGACAAAGATTTTGGGCAATTGGTAACAGATAAAATTAAACTTTATAAACCCGCCTACATGGGCAATGCGGTTGATATACTTGGCCCAAAAGAAGTTTGTGAGAAATGGGATATTGAAAATGTAAGCCAGGTAATTGATATACTCGGTTTGCAAGGCGATGCCTCCGATAATATTCCCGGCATACCGGGCGTGGGGCCCAAAACTGCTGCCGACCTTTTAAAAAAATACAAAACCGTAGAGAGCGTGGTGGCAAATGCTGCTGAACTGAAAGGCAAACAAAAAGAACGGGTTGAACAATTTGGCGAACAAGCCATCCTTTCCAAAAAGCTTGCAACGATTATTACCGATGTTCCCCTTGAATGGAATGAACAAGATCTGGCTTACACCGGGCCCGATATAGAAAAATTAAAACCAATTCTGGAAGAACTGGAATTTAAAACCATGATGCCGCGCATCTTCGGGTTACAGTCAGGGGCAACACCTGCAGAACCTTCCGTTGCCACACCAAAAGCCGCACAGCTTTCCATGTTTGGAGGCGAAGAATTGTTAACCGAGTCAACGCTGGAGAAAAAAGTATTTCAGGCCGAAAATGTTTCATACAAAACAATTGAAACTGCGGAAGATCGTGTAAGCCTGGTGCAGAAGCTAAAAACCCAGCGCGAGTTTGCATTGGAAATAATAACGGATGGTTCTGAAAATTTTGATTTTGAAATTACGCACCTGGTGCTCGGGGCCAACCCTGGCGAAGCGTATTTCATTCCGGTAACATCAGAAAAAATTCTGGACGATTTCAAAACTGTATTGGAAGATGAAGGTATCCGGAAAGTTGGGCATAACATTAAAGCCTCGGTACTGGCTTTGAAAAAATATCAGATTGATGTACAAGGCCCTCTTTACGATACCCTGCTGGCACATTACTTAATAGAACCTGAAGCTTCACACGATCTTGGAATTTTGTGCGCGCAATATCTCCAATACCAGGTAAGCGAAACCGGTTCTGAAATGGAACAACATTGCGAGCGCATCGACCAGGTATTGCAACTAAAGGAAAAATTACAACAAGAACTGGAACACCGCGGCCAGTGGCGCTTGCTGCACGATGTTGAAATGCCTTTGTCCCGCGTGCTGGCCGATATGGAATACGAAGGTGTAACCATAGATGAAGAAGCATTAAAATGGATGAGCGATGCGCTGAAAAGCGATAGTCATAAAGTACAGAAAGAAATTTATCAGCTGGCAGGTACAGAATTTAACATCGCATCGCCAAAGCAATTAGGTGAAATTTTGTTTGATAAAATGAAATTGCTTGACAAAGCAAAGAAGACCAAGACAGGCCAGTATGCAACAGGCGAAGAAGTGTTGATTAAGTTAGCCGATGAACACGAAATAGCACGCAAGATTCTCGACTTCCGTGAGTATGAAAAACTTCGTTCAACTTACGTAGATGCGTTGCCCAAAATGGTAAGCAAGTTCGATCAGCGCATTCACACCGACTACCGGCAAGCTGTTGCTGCCACGGGCCGGTTAAGTTCTAATAATCCCAATCTTCAAAACATTCCGATCCGTACGGAGAAAGGACGACAAATACGAAGCGCATTTGTGCCTCGCAGCAATGAGTTTTTATTTATGTCGGCCGATTACTCACAAATTGAATTGCGCATTGCGGCTTCATTTGCCAAAGATGTTACCATGATTGAAGCCTTTCGCAACAGGCGCGACATTCATGCAACCACAGCGGCCAAAGTATTTAAAGTAGATTTGGCAAAAGTTACACCTGATATGAGGCGCAAAGCCAAGGAAGTAAACTTTGGAATTTTATATGGTAGTACTGCCTTCGGGCTTTCGCAGAACCTGGGTATATCACGCACCGAAGCAGGTGAAATTATTGATTCCTACTTTAAAGAGTTCTCGGCTATTAAACGTTATATGGATGACTCCATCAATTTTGCACGCGAAAAAGAATATGTGGAAACCATCTTAGGAAGAAGACGCTACCTGCGTGATATTAATTCGCGCAACATTACTACGCGTGGATTTGCGGAGCGCAACGCCATCAATGCTCCGATTCAGGGGAGTGCGGCTGATATCATTAAGATTGCCATGATCTTAATTCACAAATGGCTGAAACGCGAAAACCTGAAAACCAAAATGACGATGCAGGTACACGATGAACTGGTTTTTGATCTGCATAAGGATGAAAAGGATATTGTAAAAGCAAACGTAATTGAACTGATGAAATCAGCTGTTATTCTGGATGTGCCCATGGATGTGGAAGTAGGAATTGGTAAAAACTGGCTGGAAGCACATTGACGGGAGCTTTACCATTTTGGTAAAAAATGCAGCTTTCAAATGAAGAAAAATAATGACTTGGTATTCTTTTTTTTAAACGTATGAAAAAGCAACTGCTTGCACTTCTGTTTTTTGTTCCCTTTTTTGTTCAGGCCCAAACCATCTCACCATCTCCTTACTTTACTTTCGGAAAAGGTATTGGCATAATCTCGCCCGATAGTTTATATCTGCTAAACATCCGCTTTCGTGTACAAAATCGTGCAGCCTTTCGCACCGAAAGTGCAAGCGATTTTTCTATTGACCAGGTAGAAGCACGGGTGCGCAGGCTGCGCTTACGTTTTGATGGGTACATCTACAATCCAAAACTCTATTACCTTATTCAGCTGTCGTTCTCAAGATCAGATATGGATTATGACGACACGGGCTTCCCGAATGTAATACGCGATGCGATGATCATTTATTCCGTTAACAAACACTTCTCAATTGGACTTGGAATAAATGATCATC
>Ga0209096_1002369_pt1 | contig 18387 bp, 14 predicted proteins | sample AD_UKC034_MetaG_FD_184407 | JGI IMG/M metagenome (GOLD analysis project Ga0209096, IMG submission 184407) | Active sludge microbial communities of municipal wastewater-treating anaerobic digesters from USA - AD_UKC034_MetaG (SPAdes) (version 2) | ecosystem: Engineered > Bioreactor > Anaerobic >... | reverse complement strand
CAGACGCTTCGGGCCGGAGATATCGTGGGCGAACATACGGTCATGTTCGGTGGTATTGGCGAAAGGCTGGAATTTACGCATCGTGCGCAAAGCAGAGATAATTTTGCCAAAGGGGCGATTCGCGCCGCGCAGTGGATTGTACGGCAGAAAAACGGCCTGTATGACATGCAGGATGTTCTTGGATTAAAAAATGCCCGGTAAGCTGGTTAGATGACTGGTTAGATGAAAAACGGTGTTTTGGCATACATCGGCATCGGGTCTAATTTGGGAGATTCTGCGCGACAATGCAAAGATGCCATTGCTCAACTTTCCAGGATGTCGGGCATTTCCGTCGAACGGTTTTCCTCTTTGTATAAAACGGAACCGTTCATGGATGTTCCCGGAGCATCGGAAGCCGAAATGGAGTCTTCCGGTCAAAACTGGTTTGTCAACGCCGTTGCAGAATTGAAAACCCGGCTTTCGGCACACGATCTTTTCCGGACGCTTCAGGCGATGGAAGACCATATGGGCAGAGTCCGGACATATCCTGGTGCGCCGCGCGTTATCGATCTGGACTTGCTTTTATACGGGCAAGAGATGATTTGTGAAGAGGACCTGATCGTTCCGCATCCGCGAATGCATCAACGGCGTTTTGTGCTGGAACCTATGTGTGAAATTGCCTCCTATACGATTCATCCGGCGTTTGGTGTTTCGATGAGAGGATTGAAAGACAGGCTGGACGATCAAAAAATCGTTCTGCGATGTGAAATTTAACCAGAGAAGGTTTTAGGAAAATGCTGAAATTATTGTTCATCCTGATATTGCTTTATATCGGGTACAGAATTTTCAAGATGTTCCGGGACGGGAAATCCCAGAAAGTCAAAGGATACAGAGTAGATACACCGCCTCCGGAAGAAGATCTGGTGCAGGATCCCTTTTGCAAGATTTACGTGCCCCGAAGTTCAGCGTATGCGCAGGACATCAACGGACGGCCACAATATTTTTGCAGCCGGGAATGCTGTGAAAAGTATCTTTCGGAAAAAACAACAAATACCCAATAATAAAGGAGCTTTATGAAATTTTTTATTGATACCGCAAATCTTGCAGAAATTAAGGAGGGGCTGGCCCTGGGCATGGTGGATGGTGTAACCACCAATCCGTCACTTATCGCCAAAGAAAAGAGAGGGTTTGAGGCCGTAGTCAAAGAGATCCTGGAAATTGTGGAAGGTCCGGTCAGCCTGGAAGTGATCAATCCTGAGGCCAAAGGCATGTTTGCCGAAGGGAAAAAACTGGCGCGTCTGGGAGAACAGGTTGTAATTAAAGTTCCGATGACCACCGAAGGTCTCAAAGCCACAAAGATGTTTTCAGATGAAGGGATTCCGGTTAACCAGACGCTGATTTTTTCGCCCCTTCAAGCTCTGATGGCCGCCAAGGCCGGCGCTGCTTATGTAAGCCCGTTTGTCGGGCGACTGGATGATATTGCTTTTGACGGTATGGAACTGGTGCAGCAGATTCTGGATATCTACGACAACTATGGCATCGATACGGAAGTGATTGTAGCCAGCGTCCGGCATCCCAAGCATGTTTTGGATGCGGCACTGATGGGCGCCGATATTGCCACCATTCCTCTGAAAGTCATCGAGCAGCTGGCTCGGCATCCTCTGACCGACAAGGGCCTGGCCCTGTTTCTGGAGGACTGGAAAAAAGTTCCCAAAAAATAAGCAATGCGGTTTCGAAAATGATGATCTTGACCGGGTGACCAAGCGGAATGAGCAAACATAGAGAAATATTCAGCCTGCCCAACAGCATCACACTGACGCGCATCAGCGTGATCCCTTTTCTGTTTTTTTTACTTACCGATCCCGGGCCCTTCTGGAGCCTGGCGCTGGCGGCTTTGTTTGTCCTGGCGGCCCTGACGGATTTTCTGGACGGCTTTGTGGCGCGCAAATACAATATGATCACGACCATGGGAAAATTTCTCGATCCGCTGGCCGACAAACTGATTGTAAATTCTGCCATGATTCTGATGATTCCGATTGGACGGATCGATGCCTGGATTGTGGTGATCATCATTATGAGGGATTTGATTGTGGACGGCATTCGCAGCATCGCGTCTTCCGAAGGCATTTACATCCAGGCCAGTATCCGGGGGAAGCAAAAGACCCTGGCGCAAATCATCGCAGTAACCGCTTTAATGATCCATTATCCGTTTCTCGGACTGGATGCGCATCTGGTGGGAAAAATTATTCTTTATGCGGCCCTGTTTCTGACGGTTTATTCCGGCCTGGATTACTTTATTAAATTTTACCGGCGCACCGACAATATTTAAGCGGATTGTTACAGAATGAATTTCTTCACTTCAAGAAGTGGAGGCGGATTCACACGTTATAAAACAATGTCATGACTTAACGAACTGGTTTACAGTACACATAGATGTTCCTTTTCCGCACGGTATGTTTTCTGTAAAATTTTCTATTTGGTCTAACGGGTTCAGTTGTGGCGACGAATAAATCGAACAATTGATGCAAGAGGTCCATGATATGCAATCGGAAGAACAGAAGCACCAGAGAATTCTTCATTTTGGATAATGCCTGGACGACATTGATGCGGTAGGCATATTTTTTCTTTTCACAGGATTTGGCAGCGACCTCTTTTGCATGGTGTGTCAAAGCAACGGCAAGATTTATGGAGAACACTTTGGTGTGAAACTCTTGGCAAACGGATTCCACGGATTTTCCTGAAAAGTTTTCGATTTCGATGTGACATTTGGCTATTTTATAATTTTTCTCCTTTGTCCAGCGGAGATGATAGCGCTCTTTCTCCCTTTTCTTTAGGACTGACCAGGGCATCTACCATCATGCCGTTTTGTACATCAAACAGAGTCGATATTCTGGCAACTGGACAGGCTTCTCCCTTTGCCGGATTCCAAGATCCAAAATGATCGGCGCAAGCTTTTGTCCGAGGGACTTTAATCGTTGATCCGTCGATTGCCAGTATCCGGAAACCGTTCCATTTCCGGCAAGGAAAATGCTCATAAAAGAAAGAGATGAGGTTTTGAGCTAACGCAATAAATGCTTGATGGGAAAGTTTCTTTCTGGCCTTGGTGAAAGCGCTTTTGGTAACGGTTCGGCTGCAGACGTCTTCTGCGTTTATGGCCTTGAAAAAATAATCCAGTTCATCCTGGAAAGAGCCTTTGATCATATTCATAAGAAAGAAAATCATGTGGTGAAAGGGAAGCCGCCTGGTTCGAACAAAATCTTTGGGTGAACGGCGGTGGCAGGAGAGAAAATCCTCAGAAAAGATGATTTTGTTAAGAAAATCGATAAGATTGGCACATATTTTCAAAATCAGGTTCCGTGCCAACATGGCCAGCGTTTTGGGGATTATTTGACACTTGACGCCTCCTTTTGAAATTGAATTTCCCTCTGTCCAAGGTAAGGGGATATATCATAATATGCTAATATTGCAAGTGTTTTGTTTATATACTGTGCTTAAGTCAATGACGTTGATCTCCATATGACGAAAAACACTTGCCAATCAATTCCTTGAAGGAAAAACTAATTTACCGTGGATTTCGTCAATATTTCCTTGACGCGCAGAAATACTGGTAGTATATGCCGCCAAAGCATTTTTTAGAATCACGCAATCAGAATTTTATTATTGAAAAAAAGGGGAGAGGTGATACTATGGCAATAAGAACCAATGTTAGATTTTTAAGGAACTTTTTTGTACTGTTTCTGTACTTGTCATTTGTTGGTTTGTTTTACGGCTGTGGTGACGGTCCTGGTGTTCCTGCCGGAACGGTAATAAGTCCGGCAGGGGTGAAAATCCTTCTCACAGGGTCACCAGCATCCTTGTCATCGGGTCAGAATAGTATTATCACGGCTACGGTCACGGATGGAAGCGGGAAATCTGTGGTCGGTGCCACGGTTAACTTCTCCTTCAATTCGAACAATAGCGGCGCAACCTGTGTCACCTTGAATGGTGGGAAAACGGACGCCAATGGCCAAGCAATAGCGGTCTATACCGCCGGGGCGAATACGCCGGCATCGAGCGTCCAGGATACGATACAGGGCGCCGCAACGGGTGCTGTAGGAGTAATCATCATTACCAGAACGGCGTCGATAGCACCAGGCGGCCTCACGGTTTCAATCGCCGGGTCAGTAACCTCCCTGGCGGCTGGCCAGAGTTCCATTATCACGGCAACAGTAATAAACAGCTCGGGCAACCCCGCCAGTTCAGAGACTGTAAACTTCAGCGTTCTCACGAACAATAGCGGTGCAACCCTTTCAGACGCCATTGTTACAACGGATGCAAGCGGCAAGGCCACTACGATTTATACCGCCGGGGCGAATACACCGACCACAACTATCCAGGATACGATACGGGGAACCGTAACGGGTGCCAAGGGAGAAGTTATTATCACAAGAACAGGCACGTCAAGCACCCCTGTCGTTCCCGTGGGATACCACATGGCTTTAAACGCAGAGGTAACTTCCCTGGCGGCTGGCCAGAGTTCCATCATCACGGCAACAGTAACAAATGGATTGGGTAACCCCGTCAGCGGACAGACTGTGACATTTTCAAGGCAAAGCGACGTAAGCGGAGGGACCTTGAGTACCCTCAGTGGTATAACGGATGCAACCGGCAAGGCAGTTGCGGTTTATAAAGCCGGGGCACTTTTACCCACTACAACTGTCCAAGATGTTATTCAGGTCAGAATCCCAACGGGTGAAGCGGCAGCGATTATTATCACCAGAACGGGAAGCGCTGTAGTGCCTACGGGATACCGCATTGTTTTAACAGCGGACGCGACCTCCCTGGCGGCCGGCAAGAGCACCATCATCACGGCAACGGTAACAAATGGCTCGGGCAATCCCGCCACAGGACAAACCGTAACGTTTGCGCCTAAAAGTGTTACAAGCGGGGCAACCCTGTCGAACGTGAATGCTACTACAGATGCGAGTGGTAGGGCCACGGCGATCTATACAGCCGGGGCGCTTTTACCCACCGATACTGTCCAGGATTCTATTCAGGCCAGCATCCCAACGGGTGAAGCGGCAGCGATTATTATCACCAGAACGGGAAGCGCTGTAGTGCCTACGGGATACCGCATTGTTTTAACAGCGGACGCGACCTCCCTGGCGGCCGGCAAGAGCACCATCATCACGGCAACGGTAACAAATGGCTCGGGCAATCCCGCCACAGGACAAACCGTAACGTTTGCGCCTAAAAGTGTTACAAGCGGGGCAACCCTGTCGAACGTGAATGCTACTACAGATGCGAGTGGTAGGGCCACGGCGATCTATACAGCCGGGGCGCTTTTACCCACCGATACTGTCCAGGATTCTATTCAGGCCAGCATCCCAACGGGTGAAGTGGCAGCGATTATTATCGCCAGAACGGGAAGCGCTGTTGTGCCTACGGGATACAACATGAAGGTTGAAGCGACACCCACATCTGTAGTCGCGGGCGCTTTGAGTGTCATTGTTGCAAAGATTCAAAACGCTGATGGTACCGCTGCATCAGGACTGGCGGTGACCTTTGGATTTGTGACAAACAACAGCGGCGCGCCGGTTTTGAATGTGTTGAATGGAACGACCGATGCGACAGGAACAGCCATTGCCACATACACGGCGGGTAGTAATTCTCCCGGCTTGAGCGTCCAGGATGCTGTCTTCGCAAGGGTGAACGGTAGTACCAGCGCGGCTATTATCACGCGACTGCCCGCGAGCGGTACTGGAAACAGGATTTCCCTTTCGTTGACTCCTTCTGTGCTTCCCACAACAACAAGTAATTGCATTGTCACTGCACAGGTTCTCCGCGATGACAATTTAACGCCTGTAGCAAATGAAACTGTAACCTTCTCCATCATTACAGGCGGAGGAGCCTTTGTGACGCCGCTATCTGTCACGACCAACAACAGCGGCATTGCCAATGCAGTGTTTGCCGCCCCCGGCGGCGCCACTGGTTTTGAGGCGGTTGTTCGGGTTCAGATTTTGGGCACGACCAACGGCGGTGATGCGGTTGGCATCATTTACTGGTAGTTTAGCAAAGTCAAACCCTTCGGAGGGATCAAAAATCCCTCCGAAGGGTTCCATAAAATCCTAACATTATATAATGGCTATTTAATATTGAAGCACCTGTGAGAGTCACCCTGCACTTTTCGTTCTGTACTCATGATAGTGAAACGGGAATGTGCGAAAAGCTCCAACAGCGAAAATATCGCTACAAAAAGCTCTTTGAAAACTAAAATTTACTCGGTCGACGGTTTTCTGATTCTGATATAAAATGCTACAAATGAAAAATGCTTCTGGTTATCGCGACAAAATACTTGAACTCTCCAGCCTGTATAAATCGCTAATAATGGTCAAAAAAGCGTTGTAATTAATAACTGTCCCAAAACACATACAACACTTTAATCTTACAGAAGATTCCTATAATTTATGCAATATTTTTATCAGGAAGAATACCAAGATATTGAACTATTTTAATGTGAAATGTTATTTTATTTTTTTTGGGCTTATCAAAATTACCGTGGGACGTTATTTTTTATATTGACAAGTAAAATATTTTTGTTATAGACACTTTTCGCTTTTTAATGAGCGGGCGTAACTCAGTGGTAGAGTGCTACCTTGCCAAGGTAGACGTCGACGGTTCAAATCCGTTCGCCCGCTCCATTTTTTTTGTGGCGGCATAGCCAAGTGGCTAAGGCAGCGGTCTGCAAAACCGTTATTCATGAGTTCGAATCTCATTGCCGCCTCCATAAATATTCAGGAGTTATTGTTGGAGAATGACTCCTTTTTTCTCTACAGATCAAACAACCGAGACCATCTTATGAAAAGACGATTTGCTGAACTCATCACATCGTGTGCTCTGAAGGGCTATTCCGATGTTCATATTCGTGGCGGTCAGCCGATGGTTTACCGCAAGGATGGCAACATTCGCTTTGACATGCAAGGAGCTCCCTGGTCGTATTTCGATGTTGATGAATTAATTGGTGTAATTCTCAACGCGAAAAGTAAGGAAACCCTGCGTCAGCGCCTTTCGGTGGATCTGGCAACCACTGTCGGTAACTTGAGGGTGCGGATCAATATATTCAATACCGATCGAGGTCCCTCTCTGGCCATTCGATTATTGCCGAATGTCATCCCCACCATTGAAAATCTGAATGTTCATCCTTCCCTGTCAACGATCAGCGAACTGAAATCAGGGCTGGTGCTGATTTGCGGGGCGACGGGTTGCGGAAAAACAACGACCATTGCCTCTATTCTCAACGATATCAATCAAAAACGGGCCGCACATGTCATCACGCTGGAAGATCCTATTGAGTATCAAATTTCATCCCGGATGGCTTTTGTTGAGCAGCGGGAGGTGGGGACGCATGTTTCCTCGTTTGAGCGGGGCCTGATCGACATCATGCGCGAAGATCCGGATGTCATCATGGTTGGAGAGCTTCGGGATCCCCAGACGATTGCTCTAACCCTGAATGTTGCCGAATCCGGTCATCTGGTCGTGGCGACGCTGCACGCAACCAATGTCGAAGACGCCATTTACAGAATTATCAATTCCGCCCCGCCGGAAGCGGAAGAATACATTCGTTATCAGGTGGCTTCCACCATTTCCTGGGTCATTCTGCAAAAGCTGGTGTATAATGAAAAAGCAGGTTTTCGTTTGCCTCTGCTTTCCATTATGCGTGGCACCAGCCAGATTCGGGGACTGATTCGTGATAAAAAGCTTTTTCAGATTGAAAACGCCATGCACGCCAGCAAAGCCGATGGGATGTACACCCAGGAACGGTATCTGGATGAGTTTTTGGGGACAAGGGATAAATTTTTCAATCCTTCGATGAACTTCAGTCCGGCAAAAGATGCGGTGACGGATGTCGGCTACAGTTCGCCGGTGTTTGATTCGGGTTACGATCCTTCAGCAAAAACAACAACACTCCAGGATCAGCCTTTCACAAGCAGCCCCAAAAGCACTTCACCCAAAGCCGCAACAAAATCTGTGATCGGGGCTGATGAATCTCAATATGTGATCAATGAAACGGATGATTTGCAGGAACTGATTGCCGAGGCCGAAAGGGGCTTTAAAAGGTAGGCAGAGAGACCGGGGGCTGTTGAGCGTAAATCTTTTTTTCGTTATACAAATCAAGTCATCAAAAACCCTGAAACTGCTTACTGAATCACTTCTCTGTGGATTTTCCATCCGCCACTCGTCTTTTTCAGCTCCAGCTTCTTGTTTCCTTTGCTTTTCAGGATATTGGAACTGTAGTGCTGGGTAAATGATGCCGTTGCCTGATGGGCGTTTGCCGATATGCGCAGGTTTTCAACCCGGACCTGGATGTTTTTACTGTTCTTGCGCACGTTGATTTTATGATTGACCCAAGCGTCCAGAGACATGCCCTGAGCACGAAAGTCAGAAGCATAGCAAGAACGGTAAGCGGACATATTGCCGGATTTCCAGCTTTCCGCCCACTTGGAAACAAACTTTTGCACGGCTTCTTTTGACGAAGAATCGCTGCCGGAGGGCGCAGGTGTCTGGGAGGGTGGAGTGTTTTTGGGCGGTGATGCCTGTATGCCGGCATCATCAATAATAAACCAGCGGTTGGAAATTTTCTGCAGGGCAAGCTTGTTAAATGCCCCTGAAAAGGAACTGTCCTTGTTGATGGATGTAATTTGATCAAAAACGATCACGGCATCGTTTTGGTGCTTTAAGATGGAAATATCCTTCGGTTCCAGAATGAAATGTTCATCGACAGATTGAATGTTGGATATTTGATTGGCTGTCTGTTCCCTTTTTTTACCCTTCAACTGGTAATCTTTCAGATAAAGCGCATCAATTTTATTGATGTTTCCTGACAGGTAAGCTTTTGTCCAGGCAGCCAAAACTTTTTCCAGTTCATGTTTGACCGGAGAAACCGAATGTTGGGGAATCCATGAAATCGTTTCCGCGATGATGACCGGTGTTTTGTTTAATTGAATATACCGTGCCAGAGCGTGCATGTCTTTGTCATTGAGAACCACGCATCCATTAGACTGAAAAGGGACAATGGGCTTGCCGGCTCCATGAATCCAAATGTTGGCGCCATTTCTGCCGGATTTTTTATCCGTGAAAGAAGGGTAATCCAAAGGAAATGCCAGCGTCCCGTAAGTTTCCGGAGGGCCTGGATTGGGAAGCATCTTTGTTGCAAAAAAGATTCCGTTGGGGGTTTTCGCGTCGCCTTCGACCTGCTTGCTGCCCGGTTTTTTGCCTGTAGAGCAGTTGGTTTCAAAGACTTTGGCAAATCCTGCCTCTTTTTTGAAAACATAAAGTTTCTGATACTTTTTATCAACGGCGATAACGTAACCTGAAGATACAGAGACGATAGAATCCGGTATTTTTTCTGTGCTGCGGTTCAGAGCGCAGATACCCTGGTCAGGGAAGCACAATAAACCAGAGATGACCGCAAAAAACAGAGAAAAGAAAATTTTGAAGAACATGAAAAACTTACCTTGGATTTCATATTTTCTGAACGGGGCTTCTGTAGCAAAATCCAATCTTTCCTTCAAGTGATTTTCAAGGAAACTCTGGATATTGAAAAAAAACAAAATATTTCTTGTAAACATCTCAAAAGCATTGTATGACATCGGCGCTTTATTGGAGAAAGTAATACAATCAATAAAATAAAACAAATGAATATATACTTCCAAGTGTGTTGCAGTAAAAAAAGACACTCGTAGTTGTTTAGCGAAAGAAAGAAATTACATTTTCAGGAGAATTTTCTTGGCAAACACAAAGGATATTAATTCAACGGAAAAATTGTTGAACGTTATTCGCGGCGAGGAGTCGCCTGCATCTGCCCCGTTGGACGGGGATCCGAATTTTGCATCCAAACAAAATGATTCCGGTAAAAACATGGGCGGCAAGGGTTTTTTTGCCGCGAAGAAGCGCATAAAAATAGGCGTGGATATTGGGCATAATGTCATCAGTCTGACAAAAATGACAAATGTGACCGAGGGGAAGCCAGCTTTACTGGGTCAGAAAAACGTGCTTCTGGGCGAGAAAATCACCAGGGGAACGCCGGAATTCAACAATCTGCTTTTATCTTCGATCAATGTATTTGCCGGTTCGCTGAAAGATTGCGAAGTCTGGGCAATGATGACAGCTGCGGATGTCAATGTCAATCATTTGAAAATTCCGCGGGTTCCCAAAAATCAACTTTCCAATGTCATTTATTGGACAGCTAAAAAAGAAAATCCAATTGATGAAAAGGAGATGATTTTCGACTACGAAATGCAGGGCGAAATCACCGATAACGGCGTTCCAAAGTATTCCGTTATGGTTTACAATGCTCCCAGAGCCGAGGTCGAAAAAATTCAGGATATGTTTTCCGCCATCGGCATTGAGTTGGACGGCATTACCATTGCCCCCTTTGCCATACAAAATATCTTCCGAACAAACTGGATCAGCGCTCGCGAAAAAACATTCGCCACCATCTTTATCGGGAATAATTTTTCCAGAATCGACATATACAGCAAAAACAATCTGATGATGACACGCGGTATCAAGACAGGGATCAACAGTATGCGTGAAGCTGTGGACGAAGTGATGGGAGAAATTTCCTTTGATCGTGAAGTCAACAAGGAAGGCATCGAGAAATTGCTGAAGGAGTTTGCCGATGATCCCGGAAAGTGGCTGCTGAAGAAAGACAGCATCAACTGGTCGGAATACGGCGTGCTGGATATTATCCAGCCGGCAATGGAAAGATTGGTGCGTCAAATCGAAAGAACTCTGGAGTATTATTCTGATACGCCCGGCAACGAACGGGTGGAAAAATTGTATCTTTCCTCCGTTGTGAATGTGTTTTATCATCCTTTGCTCCAATACATCGGCGAGCAGATCGCCACCAAGATGGAACTTTTTGATCCCTTTCAGGGAAAAGATGCGGCCAAGATGGGCGCTTCCATGAGTGTTGATGAAAGAGCGGCCATGGCGCCGGCCATGGGTTTGGCCCTGTCCGACATCAAACACACGCCGAATTTTATTTATACCTATGTTCAAAAGCAGCGAGAGGAAACCGCCCGGAAAATCAATTATGGTATTTTTGCCGCTTTTGCTGTGTGCCTGCTGATTTGCGTCGGCATCATGGTTTATGAGGGCATCAAAACAAGTTCAATGACGGCACAAAGGACGGCGCTGGAAAAGGAGTTGTCTCAGTTTCAGCCGCTTTTGAGCAAAGACAAAATTATTGCCCTGGCCAATGAATTGAAACTTCGTCAGGAAACAAACAAGCAATACTCCAAAAAATATCGGGGATCAGCTTTTATCGGCGAACTTTCTTTTTTGACGCCGGAAAAAATACGCTTGATCAGTCTTCAAGTTGGCGGAGTTCCGGCAGGAGGGGATGCGGCCAAGAAGGATGCAACTAAAACCCAGACATCCGCCAAGGACGAGGATGATGTCAGCATTGAAGGAGTTGTTTTGGGAGAAACTGCTGAATTGGACGATCTTCTAGCGCAATATATCATGAAGCTGGAAAATTCGCCCATGATCCAGTCCGTCACTTTGCAGAAAAGCAGTAAGGCCAGCTACAGAAAGAAAGAAATTCTGCAATTCACCATCAACGCGAAAATAGGTTAACGATGAGCAAAAAATTAAGCGAAATCATTCCATCAAACAGTATCAGTTACATAATCATTTGCGGAGGCATTATCGTAATTATCATTTTGCTGGGTGTTCTTCCTTTTCACCGTTACAATGCCGCCCGGTCAAATGATGTAAAAAGTCTTCAGTCGCAAATCGATGAACAAAAGCAATTCCAAAAAGCATATCAGTCTTTGCTGGGAATTTCAAAAACGGAAAAGACCCACAAATTACCCAATCCGGTAAAAACAAAATTGCCCAGAATGGATGTTGATAAGTTTCAGGATATTTTTCAGGCAGAGGTAAAAAAGTCCGGGTTATCCACGGTTTCGCTAATTCCCGATATGAAAACCATTAGCGCCGGTTCCCCCGCGATTCTGTTTAACGCCACAACCAAGGGGCAGTTTGCCAATTTTCGGGAGCTGCTGATTCATTTGGGCGCCCTAACTTATATTGATAAAGTGGAAGGGATCAATATCCGGCAGCAGCAAGATTCCATGGAATTTAAAATGAAAATATGGATTGCCTTGGCAAACTAGGCGGGTAGCGGGAAAACGAATGAAAAAATTAGACAAAAGACAAATGATTATATTGGCTGTAGCCGCCCTTTGTGCACTTTACGCGGCTTATGAATTTTTGATTGCCCGACCGGCTGCCGATAAAGCAAAGCAACAGGTGGCAACCGTTGCGGAATCATTCGATATCAACACACTGACCGGCGATATGGCCGTTTACAAGCCAAGCGGTGTTGACCTGTACATCGAAGAAAAAGCCGAGATGGAATGGGGTAAGAGTCCGTTTTGGGAAAAGACGGCTTATCAGGAATTTGTTGGCCGGGAAGCATCCGGTATTGAAACGGCGGCTGTAAAAATCATCTATTCCGGATATATTGATTCCGGACGGAAAAAAATTGCTGTTTTAAACGGGGCTGAGTATGGTGCGGGCGAGCCCTTGGAAATGTTGGAAGGATACATATTGAAGAGTGTGACAACCGATAAAGTGGTTGTGTACAATCGAAAAACAGGCGCGGAATTAGAAGTGCCCATACAAGAATAAAATTACTTCATGGAGGTTAATTGCCTTGAACTTGAGAGCAAGCCATCTAAAAATTGATCGAATCGTCCTCAGCTTTATTGTGCTGCTATTCTTTGTGGGGTGCGCGGCGGATCAGCAAAACACGCAAAAGGATCCTTTTTTTGAAAAGTGGAATACGCTGGCGGAGACTTCACAGGGGCATTCTCCCAGCGCTGTGCCCAAGAAAATCGACATGTCCGCATTGAAAGGCGAGAAGGCGCTGAAAGATACGATCACAGATAGACCGTCTAAAAAATTGCCCAACAGGCCAATTAACCTAACCATGCGTCAGGCAGATCTTCGATCGGTATTGCGCGCCATGGCCAAGGCCGTCAATTACAACCTGCTGGTTAAGAGTGATTTAAAAGCGGAAGTCAGTGTTGATTTTCGGTCGGTTCCCTGGGATCAGGCTTTTACCGGTTTGCTCAAAACACACAATTTAACCTATACATGGGAAGGTGATGTGATTCGCATCCGAACCATGGGGGATATTGAGCAGGAGTTAAAGCAAAAAGTTCAGATGCGCGATATTTTAGAGGTCGAGCCATTGATGGATCCGGTCGTTATTAAGATTGATTATGCGGATCCTAAAAAACTGGTGGATACCCTGAAAGGATTTCTGACCAAGGACAAGACCGGAGCCCGTGGGTCCGTTGTGTATGATGAGCACAGCAATGCGCTGATTATATCCGCCACCGCACAGGATTTGCAGCGGATGTTGCCTATTATTGAAAAGCTGGACAAACCAACTCCTCAGGTGCTGATTAAGGCCAACATAGTGGAAACCACCAAGAGTACGGCTAGAGATTTAGGGGTGATGTGGGGTGGGATGTATAAGGGGCCCATGGGCAATAAAAATATATTCGTTACTCCCGGTGGCTCTTACGGTACCGGAGACCCCATAACTGGAGCATATTCGGCAGCTCAATCAAAGGGCATCGGCGGCCAGGGTTTTGCATCTAATTTTCCTATTGCAGGTTTTGATACAAAGGCTGCCGGTGGATCATTAGGTCTTATTTACGGAATTATAGGTGAAAGTCTTCTTGAAATTCAGCTTCAGGCGCTGCAGTCGGAAAACAAACTGAACATTTTATCCAGTCCATCCATTACCACCCTGGACAACCAGAAGGCATTTACGGAAAATGGCGAAAGAGTACCCTATACAACCATTGAAAGAGATAGCACAGGAACATCAACTCCGACGACCAAATTTGAAGATGTTGTCCTTCGCCTGGAAATCACCCCGCATGTCATTGATGGTAAAAATTTAAAGATGACCATATCGGTAAAAAAGGACGAAGTGGACATGACCCGGACATCGCAATTGGGCGATCCCTATATTATCAAAAAGAAAACCGAAACCGTGCTGATTGTTCGCGACGGCGAAACGATCGTGATTTCCGGATTGACCAAACAGAGGATTCTCGGCGGAAATTCCGGATGGCCTTGGCTGAAGGATATTCCCGGCTTGGGGTATCTTTTCAAAACGGAAAACAAGGGTGAAGATATGGAGGAAGTGCTGATTTTCATAACACCTCACATTCTTCAGCTTGCGCGTGCCGATCAAAAATAAACTGCGGTGAAACAGGATAATCCCGACAATGCTTGAATTAAAATGCAAATAAGGGCAAAAGCTGGTCAATGGAATATTTCAACCTTCTCGAATTTAAAAAAGAGCCGTTTTCCAATTCGCCCGAACCCGAGTTTCTGTATGTTTTTCCCCAGCAAAGTTCCTGTTTGCAGCGACTGGAGCTGGCTTGTCGCCTCAGACGCGGATTAAATATTGTCATCGGTCCGGTCGGAGCTGGGAAAACCACCCTGTGTCGCAAGCTGATTCAGAATTTGTCGCTTCAAGTTGCCAACGATGCTACGGTCATCGAAACCTTTCTTTTGCTGGATCCCGCCGTTTCCGGAACCTATGATTTTGTAAAAACAGTGGCAGCCGTTCTGGGGGTATTCAATATCGGCGCGGATGATCACGAGTGGCAAATCAAGGAAAAAATTAAAACCTTCCTTTTTGATCAAGGTGTCCAGCAGAAAAAGAACATCGTTCTGATTATTGACGAAGGACAAAAAATTCCTGAAAACTGCCTGGAAATTTTAAGAGAATTTCTCAATTACGAAACCAATAGCTATAAACTCCTTCAGATTGTCATTTTTGCCCAGCCGGAATTCCGGGAGCATCTTGACGCCCGGGCAAATTTACTCGACCGTGTCAACTATCTGCATTATCTGAAGCCGCTTTCTTTTTGGCAGATGAAAGTTATGGTCGAACACCGAATTTCCGTTGCCAGCATTCAGCCGGATCGTTCCTCTCTGATCAGCTTTGGCGGTATGATCGCCATTTACGCGGCAACCGGAGGCTATCCCCGAAAAGTCGTTTCTCTTTGTCATCAGGTTTTGCTTTTAATGATCATTCGCCGCTGTACCCGGGCAGACTGGTTTCTCGTCAGGAGTTGTATCAAATCAAGACAAAGTGCTTCGGGAACCAAACGAATTTCATGGGCGATGGCGGCGATGGTTCTGATTGCCGGACTATCTCTAGCCTCCGCTTTCTACTGGAAAGGCACCGATATAAAAGGACATTTTCCAAATCAAGAGCGCTTGTTGTCCGGAATCGATATGAAAATGCAAGCTCCTTCCGTGACAAATCTCCCGGTTGCAGCAATGCCCGTGGCTTTACAGACCGGAAATGCTGTCGAAACAATTCCTGATGCTCATCAGAACCAGGATCAACCCCGTTCGGAGATGCCGGATCGGCTTGGCGAGATTGTCATAAAAAAACGAATGACGTTTTGGTGGTTGATGGAGAATATTTACGGTGAAACCGGCCGGGAACTGACGGAAAAAATGATTCTGGTCAATCCGCATGTAAAGGATATTAATGATGTTTATTACGGCATTACCGCAAAAGTGCCTTTGATTTCCGAAAAAACGCATTGGTTAAAACCGGAAACCATTATTGTAGCGTTGGACAAAAGCACAGAATTGGAAAAAATTTATTATTCATTTATTGAAAAAAAGGATATGAACAGCATGCCGCCCATGCTGTTTCTTTCCCTGTGGAACAAGCGGGAAGGCAGGCAATTTATTATCGCCCTCAATCAGACCTTTAAAAGCAAGGATGAAGCGGGGGAGGCAATTCGTCGATTACCATCGGAATTTGCCGGATCTGCCCGTGTCCTTTCACAATGGGATGGCGACACGGTCTATTTAAACAGCAGGTTTATGCAGTAAAAGGTTAGCGTCGGCGCGGAGGTTTCATGAAAATTAAAAAACGTTTAGGCGAAATGCTTATTGAGGAAGGTCTGATCAGTGAAGAACGTCTGAAACAGGCACTGACGGAACAAAAGAAAGCCGGTTTAAAACTGGGGCAGTTTCTGTCACACCAGGGACTGGTCAGCGAGCAGCAGATCATCGATGTGTTAAGTCGTCAGCTCAAGATTGGTCAATACCATCCGGACAGTTACCCGTTGGAAATGGACCTAAACCGGCTTATTCCCATTGAAATTGCGAGAAAATATCAAATAGCGCCACTTCGGAAAAAGGGAAGGCTTTTAACCATTGCCATGGTTGATCCCCTGGATATCAACGCCCTGGATTATGTGGAAGTGTTGACCAATTGCGAGGTCGAGCCCGTAGTTTGTACGGAAAGAGAACATAATCAATTAATCAATTCCGTGTATGGCATGCAGTCCGGTTTGGGCAGTGTCATGGAATCCATGGAAGTCAAGTCCGAAGAAGAGACCCAGAAAGAGCAAGCCGAAACGGAAAGAGACGAAGTTCGGGTTGCTTCTCTTCACGATATGGCGGGTGAGCCACCGGTCGTGCGTCTGGCCAATTCGATCTTTGCGCAGGCTGTCCGTGACGGAGCCAGCGATGTCCACATCAGTCCTCAGCAAAACAGTGTGCAGATGAGGTTCAGGATTGACGGCCGTCTGATGGAAGTTCCCTCTCCTCCCAAATCTATTTTTTTGCCGATTATTGCGCGCATCAAGATTCTTTCCAATATGGACATCACCGTTTCGCGCATTCCCCAGGATGGAAGGTTTACGCTTAAGCTGGACAACAAGGAGATCAATGTTCGTGTTTCCTCTATTCCCACGATTTATGGAGAAAATATGGTTTTGCGTCTCCTGGACACCAGCGGCACGGTTTACAATCTCAACCAGTTGGGCATGAGCGAAAATGATATGGAAAAAATATACAAGTCCAGTCAAAAGCCTTACGGCATGATTTTAAGCACGGGCCCGACCGGAAGTGGGAAAAGCACCAGTTTGTATGCGATTTTGAGCGCCATCAACAAGCCGGATATCAATATCATGACTCTTGAAGATCCAGTTGAATATCGGATCAACAACATTCGTCAGATTCAGCTCAACCGGAAAGCGGGGATGACTTTTGCCAGTGGTCTGCGCTCCATATTACGTCAGGACCCGGATGTGATCATGTTGGGAGAAATCCGCGATACGGAAACGGCTGCGATTGCTGTTCAGGCAGCGCAAACCGGCCATCGCGTGTTAAGCACCGTGCATACCAATGATGCAGCGGGCGCCATTGCGCGTTTTATTGATATGGGGGTGGAACCTTTCCTGATTGCATCGGTTTTACTGGTATCATTTGCCCAGCGTCTGGTTCGCCGGGTTTGTCCCTATTGTCAGGAGCAATACATGCCCACGGAAGCCGCATACAGAGGCCTTGGCATCACTCCGGAACAAGCCAGAGAGGCCAAATTCATGCGTGGCAAGGGCTGCCAGCAGTGTAAAAATACAGGATACAAGGGAAGAACAGGAATATTTGAAGTTCTGGTCAATGATGAAATGGTTCAGGATATGATTCTAAAAAGAAGATCAAGCCAGGAAATCACACGTGCCGTTGTGGCTGCCGGAAATTTGCGCACCTTGCAGGAAGATGCGGCTGTCAAGGTGATGAAGGGCATGACCACGCTGGAAGAGGCCATGACCTCCGTCATGACATAAAAAATGAATGCGGTGCGTGTTTTTTCCAAGCGCGCTTGAGAAAAGGAACAAAATGGCCAAATATGTTTACAAGGCAATTGATGCCAGTGGACAATCATTAAGCGGAACGTTGGAGGCGACATCCGTTGAAGAAGCAAACAATATTTTGCTGGCAAGAGATCTGATTCCGTCGGAGGTTGCCGAAGGAACGGGAGAGCAGAGCGGCGCATCTTTGATGGACAAAATCAACGCAAGCCTGAATAAAGTCCAAATTCGTGATTTGATTCTTTTTACCAAGCAATTCCGCTCCATGATGAATGCCGGCGTGCCGATTGTCCGTATTTTACAGGTTTTAGAAAGTCAAACCGAAAATAAAAAGTTAAAATATGCCGTAAGCACCATGGTTACATCGATCCGCCAGGGAGCCAGCATGTCGGATGCCTTTGAAAAGCATCCGGATATTTTTTCGCATCTATATTGCAGTATGCTGCGCTCCGGAGAATTAAGCGGTAATGTGCCCGGCGTTCTTGATCGCTTAATCTATATCATTGAACATGAAGCCAAAATTAAAAGCGATATCAAATCCGCCCTGCAATATCCCATGATGGTGTTGATTGCCCTGGGCGTGGCTTTTATTGTCCTTTTGACATTTGTTATTCCCAAGTTTGTTGCCATATTTGCCCAAGCAGGAATCAAACTGCCTCTGCCTACGCAAATTGCCGTGCTGATGTATAACATGTTGTCCAATTAC
>Ga0209096_1002361_pt1 | contig 18438 bp, 15 predicted proteins | sample AD_UKC034_MetaG_FD_184407 | JGI IMG/M metagenome (GOLD analysis project Ga0209096, IMG submission 184407) | Active sludge microbial communities of municipal wastewater-treating anaerobic digesters from USA - AD_UKC034_MetaG (SPAdes) (version 2) | ecosystem: Engineered > Bioreactor > Anaerobic >... | reverse complement strand
CGCTGGAAGAGGGCTTCGTTACGGCTGGTCATGGCAGAGGGTTCCTGTGCTGCGTGCGAAAGGCGGCATTGTCGCGCCGCACACGCGCCGGGTCCACCGTGCAGGTCAAGGCGCGCGGAAAAGGGCGCCGTAGGCCAGCGCACGCGCCGCCGGATCGGTAGCGCCGAAGACGTCGCCGACCACCGCGAGCAGGTCGGCGCCGGCGGCGATCACCTGCGGCGCGCGCTCCAGCGTGATGCCGCCGATCGCCGCCACCGGCAGGCCGAGCTCGCGCTGCGCACACCCGATCAGCGCGAAGGGCGCGGGCGGCGCGTGAGGCTTGGTCATGGAAGGGAACATCGCGCCGAAGGCGATGTAGTCGGCGCCGACCGCGGCACCCTCGGTGGCACGGGACCAGTCGGCATAGCAGGTAAGGCCGAGGATGCGCTGCGCGCCCAGCGCCGCGCGCGCCTCTGCGGGCGGGCCATCCTCACGCCCGAGATGGGCGCCGTCGGCGTCGATCTCGAGCGCCAGCGCGAGGTCGTCATTGACGATGAAGGGCACGCCGGCGACCCGGCAGGCGTCGCGCAGCGCCTGCGCCTGCTCGCGGCGCAGGCCGGCGTCGGCGCCCTTGTTGCGGTACTGCAGCAGTGCCGGACGGCCCGCGAGCACGGCCTGCGCGCGTGCGAGCAGGCGCCCGGTGTCGGGCTCCTCGGGGGTGACCGCGTAGAGGCCGCGCAGCGCGCGCGCCGGGAAACGCTCAGTCATCGCCCGCGTCCTTGCCGCGCGCCCAGAAGAAGCGGTCGGGCAGCGCCCGCCCCATGCCTGCGCGGTAGGCGTGACGCAAGGCCTGGCGGGTGAACTCCTGTGCCTCGCGCACCGCCTCGGGCAGTTCCATGCCGTGCGCCATCGCCGCCACCGCGGCGGCGGCGAGCGTGGTGCCGGCCCCCAGGCAGGGCGCCGCAGGGCGCGGGCCGGCGTCGGTGCGCACGATGCCCTCGCTGCCGAAGAGGGTGTCGACCAGTTGCGGGCCGTGGTCTCCGCCGCCGGTGAGCAGCACGTACTCGGTGCCATTGCCGAGCAGGCGCTCCAGCGCTTCGTCGACCTCCGCGCTGCCCGCCCCGCCATCGCCCGCCTCGCCCGCATCTTCATCGTCGTCGAGCTCGCCCGCCTCGTCCCCGGCCAGCCCGGTCAGGCGCAGCAGCTCGTGGCGGTCGGCCACCAGCAGCGTGGTCTGCGGCAGGATCAGGTCGGCGAGCGCGGCAGCGATCTCCTCCCCCGCCTCGCCGAGCAGCGCCGCGGCGTGCAGGCCGGGCTCCACCACCAGCGGCACGTCCGGATAATCGGCGAGGATCTCCGCGATCACCGCGACGTTCTCGACGCTGCCGCAGAAGCCGAGCTTGAACGCCGCCACCGGCACGTCCTCGAGCACCGCGCGCGCCTGCATGGCGATGAGTTCGGGCGCGGCCGGCCATAGCTCGTCGATGCCACGGGTGTCGCGCACCAGCGCCGCAGTCTGCACCGGCAAGGGGTGGCAGCCCATGCTCGCCAAAGTCAGGATGTCGGCCGCGAGCCCGCTGCCGGCCGTGGCATCGCCCGCCGACAGGCACAGCACGCATGGGGGAGTTTCGGGAATGGCGAGCGGCATGGGAGGCGGAAATGCAGCGCGGATGGGGCGCGGGCGGATGCGTTAAGATAGGCGACCGATTCTACCCCCAACCCTAAAGTCACGCTGGAACATGGCCGATACGCCCTGGAAGACCTACATGTGCCTGATCTGCGGCTTCATCTACGATGAGGCCTCCGGCCTGCCCGACGAGGGCATTGCGCCGGGCACGCGCTGGGAGGATGTGCCGCCGAACTGGACCTGCCCCGAGTGCAACGCGCGCAAGGAAGACTTCGAGATGGTCGAGATCTAGGCCCCGACCCTGCCGCCCGACAACCCACCAGGAATACAGCATGGACCTTGCCGGCCTGAAGGTGATGGTCATCGACGACAGCAACACGATCCGGCGCAGCGCCGAGATCTTCCTCGCCCAGGCGGGTTGCGAGGTCGTGCTCGCCGAAGACGGTTTCGACGCGCTCGCGAAGATCGCCGACCACCACCCCGACGTCATCTTCGTGGACATCATGATGCCGCGCCTCGATGGCTACCAGACCTGCGCGCTGATCAAGAAGAACCCTCGCCTGTCCCCGACCCCGGTGATCATGCTGTCCTCGCGCGACGGCCTCTTCGACCGCGCGCGCGGACGCATGGCGGGATCCGACGAATACCTCACGAAACCCTTCACCAAGGACAGCCTGTTGCGGGCGGTCGCCAGCCACGCGCGGCGCGGCGACGGCGCCGCGCACACGGGCTGAACCAAGCCGGAGACGACCGATGCCGATCCGCAAGATCCTCGTGGCCGACGACTCCCCCGTCGAACGCCTCGCCCTGCAGGAAGTGCTTACCCGCAACGGCTACCAGGTGCTGACCGCCGAGAACGGCGAGCAGGCCATCGCGCGCAGCCGCAGCGACCATCCCGACCTGATCCTGATGGACGTGGTGATGCCGGGCATGAACGGCTACCAGGCCACGCGCACGATCTCGCGCCACGACGAGACGCGCGACATCCCGATCATCATGTGCACCAGCAAGGGCCAGGAGACCGACAAGATCTGGGGCATGCGCCAGGGCGCCCTCGACTACCTGGTCAAGCCGGTCGACCACGACGAACTGCTTGCCCGCATCCGGGCGATGGGCTGATCCTCCATGGCCCGCAGCAGCCTGCGCGAATTCCAGGAACGCCTCGCCCGCCGCCTGGCCGAGGCCGCCGGCAGCGAGCGCCGCGGCCTGCTCGGCTTCCAGTGCGGCGAGAACAACTGGCTGATCGAGCTCGCCGATGCTGGCGAGATCCTGCCTCCACCTCCGTTGTCGCCGGTGCCGCTCACCCGCCCCTGGTTCCGCGGCCTCGCCAACGTGCGCGGCAGCCTCTACGGCGTGGTCGACTTCGCCGCCTTCAACGGTCAGCCGCCGATCAGCCCCGCCGGGCGGGCGCGCCTGCTGCTGATCGGCGCGCGCCATGGCGTCCACAGCGCGCTGCTGGTGTCCTCCTCGAGCGGGCTGCGCAGCCACGAAGACTTCGAGCCTGCCCCGGCCGACGGCGCCCCGCCCTGGGTGGCACGCCGGCTGCGCGACATGCAGGGCCGCGAGTGGCTGCAGCTCGACCCTGCTCGCCTGCTCGCACAGCCCGCCTTCCTCGACGCCGGGCTGGAATAGCTCGCGCCCGCCCCCGAAAGACCCCGACCGCAATCGAGCATCGATCATGGCATTGAACCCGTTCGGCAAGAAAACCCCGGCCTCCGCGACCGGCACCGAGGCACAGACGATCATCGAGACCTCCGCACCGGAGCAGGCGACCGCCAGCAAGCGCCCCCCCGCTCCCGCCCGGCCCGGCGGCCGGCTCGGCATGCTCGGCGGCATCTTCGTGGCATGCGCGGCGATCAGCGCCGGGCTGCTCGTCTATCAGGCGCGCGAGGCGAGCCTCTCCGCACTCCAGCTCGGTGCGGCGAGCGAACTGCAGGCCCTGCCGGGACAGATGGCCAAGTCGGGCCGCCTCGCCCGCCTCGGCGAGAGCGCCGCGCTCACCGAACTGGACCAGGCCAGGACACGCTTCGCGAGCCTGATGCAGGTCCTGGGCGAAGGCGGCAGCCACGCCGGCGCCATGCTCCCGCCGCTCCCCGCGAGCATGCAGCCGCTGCTGCAGGAGCTCGACACGCAGTGGCAGAAGAGCGCCACGCTGGCTGCCGGCCTCGGCGGACAGGGCGCGACGCTCGCAGGTACCCGCGCCGCCGTGCAGGGGATCAACGCCGCCAGCGCCGCCTTCGTCGACGCGGCCGACCAGCTCGGCCGCCGCATGCTGGCCGTGAATGGCGACGCCTCGGCACTGCGCGCCACCCACGCCCTCCTGCTCCATGCGCAACGTGCCGCACTGCACGCCAACGCACTCTTCGCCACCGATGCGGACCTGTCCTCCACCGCTGGCGCGCTCGCCGGCGAGGCCGAACAGCTGCGCCAGCGCCTGGCAGAGCTCGAGCGCATGGGCAGCGGCGGCGCCCTCGACGACAGCCTGCGCACACTTCGCGCCGCCGCAACGCCGATCCTCGACGCGACGGAGAACATCGGCGCCAATGCCGGTGCCCTGCAGCAGGCCAACCAAGCGAGCGCAGGCCTCACCGCGAACACCCCCGCCCTGCTCGCCGCGAGCTCCGCCCTCGGCGCGGCACTCGCCGGGCGCACCGGAGGCTTCGGTCCGCTGCACGCGGGCGCGGCAGTCGCCGCCCTGCTCGCCCTCCTCGCCCTGTTCATGATGGCGCGCGCCTACGCCGCCGACGCTGCGGCGCGCCGCAGCGCCTCGGAGGCCGAGCGCCGCCAGGCCGAGGACGAGCGCAACCTCACCCAGCAGGCCATCCTGCGCCTCATGAACGAGATGGGCGACCTCGCCGACGGCGACCTCACCGTGCGCGCCACGGTCACCGAGGACATCACCGGGGCGATCGCCGACTCGGTGAACTACACCATCGAGGAGCTCTCGGTGCTGGTGCGCCGCATCAACGACGCCGCCACGCGGGTCACCTCCGCGACCGAGTCGGCCCGCCGCACCTCCACCGAGCTGCTTGCCGCCACCGACCGCCAGTCGCAGGAGATCGAGGAGGCCGGCGCCAACGCCGAGCGCATGGCGCAGTCGATGACCGACTCGTCCGCGCGCGCCCTGCAGTCCGCCCAGGTGGCGCGGCGCTCGCTCGAGTCCGCGCGCAAGGGTGCGGACGCGGTGCAGAACAGCATCCGCGGCATGAACGACATCCGCAGCCAGATCCAGGAGACCGCCAAGCGCATCAAGCGCCTCGGCGAGTCCTCGCAGGAGATCGGCGAGATCGTCGAGCTCATCTCGGACATCACCGAGCAGACCAACGTGCTCGCGCTCAACGCCGCGATCCAGGCCGCCACCGCCGGCGAGGCCGGGCGCGGCTTCACCGTCGTCGCGGAAGAAGTGCAGCGCCTCGCCGAACGCTCGGCCGAGGCGACCAAGCAGATCGCCGCGATCGTCAAGACCATCCAGACCGACACCCAGGACGCCGTGGGGGCGATGGAGAACGCCACCCGCGACGTGGTCGAGGGCACCCAGCTCTCCGACGCCGCCGGCCAGGCGCTGGCCGAGATCGGCCTGGTGTCCACCGAGACTGCCAGCCTCATCGAGCGCATCTCGGCCGACGTGCAGGAGCAGGCCGCGACCGCCGGCCGCGTCGCCGCGGCGATGAAGGACATCCTCGCGGTCACCGAACAGACCTCGCTCGGCACCCGCCAGACCGCCGTGTCGATCGACCAGCTCGCCGAGCTGGCGGTGGAGCTGAAGGGCTCGGTCTCGGGCTTCAAGGTCTGACAACGCTGGCTGTCGCCCGGAAGAACAGCATGACACACGCCACCGAGCCGGACCTGGGACCGCTGACCTGGGTCAAGGGCGAGATCGACGCCGCGCTGGGACGCGCGCGTGAAATCCTCGAGCGCGGCTGCGCGGGCAGCGGAGCCGCCGGCCTGCAGTTCGCGCAGTCGCACCTGCACCAGGTGCGCGGCGCCCTCGACATCGTCGGCCTCGACGGCCTGACCCTGTTCACCGACGCCGTCGAACAGCTGCTCGGCGCCATGGCGCGCGGCGAGGTCCCGGCCGACGCCGCTCGCCACGCGCTCGCCCTGCGCGCGCTGGCGATGATCGGCAACTACCTCGAGGAACTCGCCGATGGTGCGCCCGACCAGCCGCTGCGACTCGCCACGCGCTACCTCGAGCTCGCCGCCGCACGCGGCCGGCACGACGCCAGCGCCGCCGACCTCTTCCATCCGGACCTGTCGCGCCGGCCGCCGGCACGCGCAGCCGTGCCCGCGGGCGCTGCCGACACCGAGGCGCAGGCGCTGCGCGCTGCGCGCAGCCGCTTCGAGCGCGGCCTGCTGGAGTGGCTGCGCAAGGGCGCTGCGGGCGAAGGTGCCCGGACGATGCGCGACGCGATCGCCGAAGTCGAGGCGCAGCAGCGCAGCCCGGCCGCGCGCAGCCTGTGGTGGGCCAGCCTCGCCTTCTACGACGCCCTGATCCACGGCGGGTTGCAACCCGATCCGGCGGTCAAGCGCCTGTGCACCCAGCTCGACGCACAGTTCCGCCGCCTGCTGGGGGGCACACCCTCGGTCCCCGACCGTCTGCTGCGCGAGCTCCTGTACCAGATCGCGCGCGCACCCGCACAAACCGAACAGCAGCGCGCGGTGCGCGCATGCTGGCAGCTCGACGCGCAGATCCCGGAGCCGGGAACGGAGGTCGGAGAGACGCCGATCAGCCCCCTGCTCGACGCGCTCCGCACCCGCCTCGGCCAGGCACGCGAGCACTGGGAAGCCTTCTGCGCCGGTACCGCGGTGGCCCTGCCCCGCTTCGAGGACGACCTCGCAGCGATGACGACGCCCGCCGAGGCGCTCGGCCGACCCGGCGTGCGCACGCTGTGCGCCGCGCTGCTCGACTTCGCGCGCTGGCTGCGCCGCGACCCGCTGCAGTTCGCCGAGGCTGCGGGCATGGAGGTCGCCACCGCCCTGCTGGGCCTGGAGGGCGCACTCGAGCGTCGCCCGCCGCCGACCGGATTCGGCACGCGCGCGGAAGGCATCGCCTCCCGGCTGCTGGCCCTGCAGCGCGGCGAGGTCCTGCCCGACGGCACGATCGTTGCGGAACCGGCGGATGCCCGCCAGGCGCAGGAGCGCGCCGCGCTCGAGCAAGTGGCGAAGGAGATGCTCGCCAGCCTCGCCCATGTCGAGCAGGTGCTGGACGACTTCTTCCGCAACCCGGCACGGCGCGACCCACTGCTGCAGCTCCACCAGCCGCTGCAGCAGATCATCGGCGCGCTGAGCATGCTCGGCGAGACCGACGCGCTCGCCCTGGTACGCGACGCCGCGATCCACATCGCCAGCCTCGCGCGCGAGGACAGCCAAGCGGGCCAGGCCGAGTTCGAACGCCTCGCTCGCGACCTCTCCGCGCTCGATTTCTACATCGAGGCGCTGCCGCATGGCGGCGCCAGCCTGGACGAGTTGCTCGATCCGGGCCTGCGGCGCAGGCGCGCACCAGCCGCCGAAGAGGCGTCGGAGCCGGCACTGCCGGCCTCCACCCCTCCCGCCACGCCAGCCGTACCGCTCAGCGCCGGGGAAGTCGAACCCGCGCCCGCCGCACCGCCCCTGGTGCCCGAACCCGCGGTACCCGAAGCCGCGGTGCCCGAACTCGCGGTGCCCGAACTCGCGGTGCCCGAGCTCGTTTGGCGTGAACAGGCGACTGCAGAACCCGAACTCGGCGACACACCGGCAGCCGAGACCGTGCCGGTCGCGGCGCTCGCGGGCACCGCTTCGGCAAGCCCGGGCATCGCAGCACCGCCGACGGAATCGGCGTCCCGGGACATGACCGGGAACCCGTTCGGCGTCGATTTCCCGGACCTCGATTTCAGCGTCCTCGACGAACTCGAAGCCCCCACCGAGGCGGCTCGAACGGGGGCCAGCATGACGCTGCCCCTCCCGGAGAGCGACCTCGGCCACGCCGACGCCAGCGCACAGGCGCGTGCGCCGGCCCCGCAGGCTGCACGAACGGACGCATCCCCTCCCTCCACGCCCCCGACGCCAGTCCCCATCGAGGCCGAGATCGACGCCGAACTGCTGGCGATCTTCATCGAGGAGGCCCACGAGGTGCTCGCTGGCATCGCAGCCGGGCTAGATGACCTGCGCGGCGAAGCGGACGAGCTCGCGCAGCTGGTCACCATCCGGCGTGGTTTCCACACCCTCAAGGGCAGTGGCCGCATGGTCGGGCTCGCCCAGCTCGGCGACACCGCATGGGCGGTGGAGCAGGCGCTCAATCGCTGGCTGCAGCTCGACTGGCCGCTCACGCCCGCCCTGCTGGCCCTCGTTGCCGAAGGCCACCGCGTGTTCTCCACCTGGGTGGCGCAGCTCGAACATGGAGAGGCGGGCGGCGGCGACACCGCAGCCCTCATCGCCGAGGCGAGGCGCCTGCACGAAGCGGCCGAGCCGGTGCACGATGCCGGCCTCGCCGGCTCCTCCGGACAGCTCCCCACACTCCCCAAGCCGATGGCGGCAATCGCGGCGGAGCCCGCGCCCACGGAGTCCGCCCCCGATGCGATGCACATCGACAGCGTGGACTTCCTGCTCGACGGCGACATCGGCGAAAACCCGCCGCCTGCGGCGGCGGCCGACGTTCCGGCCTTCGCGGCGCAAGCCGAGGAAGACCTGATCGAGTTCATCGAGCCGCTCGACGAGGGCGCCCCGATCCTGCTCGAAGCCTTCGAGCCCTTGCCGACAGCGCTCGGCGAAGCGCCGATCGAAGCGCATGCAGAAGGCATCCCGGCGCTCGAAGCATCGCACGACGGGGCGGACGAGCTCGGCGCCCGCGAACCCGGCGACAGCCTTCCCGGCGACACGCAGCGCATCGGCGATGGCGAGATCTCGCGCGCGCTGCACGAGCTCTACTGCAGCGAATCGGCCCAGCACCTCGCCGCGCTCGAACAGGAGTTGCGCGCGCTGCACGGCGCAGACCATCCGCCCTCGACCGCGGGGATACGCGCCGCCCACACCCTCGCCGGCATCTCGGGCACCGTGCGCGCCGAGGCCGCGCATCGCCTCGGCCGCGCTCTGGAGCACAGGCTGGAGCGGCTCGCCGATACCGGCCGGGTACCGGGGGTGGACGATCTGGCGCTGTTCGGCGACACCCTCGACGCCCTGCGCGCGATGCGCGAGGAGATCGCCGCAGGACGCACACCTACGTCGGCGGACGAACTCGTCGCACGCTTCGAGGCCATCGACGAAGAGGTTTTCACCGCGCCGCCAGGGCGCTCCGCGGAAACGGTCACCGCTGCGGACGCCGACACCGCAGCCGCCACGATCTCCCGGGACGATACGGCGGTCGCGCCCGCAGTCGTGCCCATGGCGGTCCGCAGCGCGGAGCCGGGCGCGGCGGAGCATGCGCAGGACGACATCGACACCCAGCTGCTGCCGATCTTCCTCGAAGAGGCCGCCGAGACCACCGCCGAGCTCCACGCCACCCTGCGCCGCTGGCGCACGCAGGCTGACGACGAGGAGGCACCGCGCGCGGTCGCACGCCTGCTGCACTCGCTCAAGGGCAGCGCGCGCATGGCGGGGGCAATGCGCCTCGGCGCCCACCTGCACGAGCTCGAATCGCATCTGGAGGACGGTCTCGCCGCGCGTGAGCCGGCCGCAGTGCTCGCCGAGGCGCTCGCGCACGGCATCGACCGCTGCGAGCAGGTCATCGACGAGCTCGCCCTCGGCGAAGCGGCGCTGCAGGCGCCCCCCGCGCCCGCCAGCGCGGAAGAAGGTGGCAGGGAGGCCGCGCCCGAGGCCGAGCCCCTCGCCACCCCCACCTTGCGGGTGCGCGCCGAGCGCGTCGACCGCTTCGTCAACCAGGCCGGCGAGATCGGCGTCGCGCGCAGCCGGGTCGAGGGCGAGCTGCGCAGCCTGCGGCGTTCGCTGCTCGACCTCACCGAGAACGTGATCCGCCTGCGCAACCAGCTGCGCGAGGTCGAGATCCAGGCCGAGGTGCAGATGCAGTCGCGCATCGCCCAGGCCGGCACCCGGGACACCGACTTCGATCCGCTCGAGCTCGACCGCTACACCCGCCTGCAGGAGCTCACGCGGATGATGGCGGAGAGCGTGAACGACGTGACCACCGTGCAGCAGGGCCTGCTGCACAACCTGGACGGCGCCGAACTCGCGCTCGGCAGCCAGGCGCGCATGGCGCGCGAGCTGCAGCAAGGCCTGATGCAGGTGCGCATGCTGCCCTTCGACAGCCTCGCCAGCCGGCTCTACCGGGTGGTGCGGCAGAGCGCACGCGAACTCGGCAAGCGCGCCGCGCTCGACCTGCGCGGCGGACGCATCGAGGTCGACCGCAGCGTACTGGAGCAGATGGCCGCACCGCTCGAACACCTGCTGCGCAACGCGATCGCGCACGGCATCGAGCTGCCGGGCGAGCGCCTCGCGGCCGGCAAGCCCGAGACCGGCAACATCGAGTTGACGGTGCGCCAGGAAGGCAACGAGATCGCCATCGAGATCGCCGACGACGGCGCCGGCCTGGACCTCGAGCGCATCGCGGCGCAGGCACGCGCACGCGGCCTGCTTGGCGCCGACGAGCGTGTCGACGAGCGCCGCCTGGTCAACCTGATCTTCGTCTCCGGCTTCAGCACCGCGCGCGAGGTGTCCGCCGTCTCCGGCCGCGGCGTCGGCATGGACGTGGTGAAGGCCCAGACCGCCGCCGCCGGTGGCCGCGTCGAGGTCGCCAGTCGTGCGGGCGCAGGCACCCGCTTCTCGATCCGGCTGCCGCTCACCCTCGCGGTGACGCAGACCCTGCTGGTGGAGGCGCTCGGCCGCAGCTGGGCCGTACCCGCGAACATGATCGTGCAGGCGATGGAACTCAAGCCCGACGCGCTGCAGGCCATGCAGCAGGCGCACGGCACCGAATGGCAGGGCGAACACTATCCCTACCGCTACCTGCCGCGCCTGCTCGGCGATGGCGAGGCGCGCCCCGCCGAGGCGCGCTACAGCTGGGTGCTGCTGCTGCGCGCGGGCGCGCAGACGCTGGCGCTGCATGTGGACGGGCTGCGCGGCAACCAGGAGGTCATCGTCAAGAACGCCGGCCCGCAGCTCACCCGCATCATCGGCATGAGCGGCGCGACCGTGCTCGGCGACGGCGAGATCGTGCTGATCCTCAACCCGGTCGCGCTCGCTTCACGTACCTCCGGGACGGACGAGACGCACGAGGGGTTGTTCGGCCCCGCCACCGAGGCACCGCCTCCGCTGCACCTGCCGACGGTGATGGTGGTGGACGACTCGCTGACCGTGCGCAAGATCACCGGCCGCCTGCTCGAGCGCGAGGGCTATCGCGTGATCACCGCCAAGGACGGCGTGGACGCGCTCGAGCAGCTCATCGACCTGAAGCCCGACGTGGTGCTCACCGACATCGAGATGCCGCGCATGGACGGCTTCGACCTCGTCCGCAACATCCGCGCCGACGCCCGCCTGCACGACCTGCCGGTGGTGGTGATCACCTCTCGCCTGGCGGAAAAGCACCGCCGCTATGCATTGGAGGTCGGTGCCGACCACTATCTCGGCAAGCCCTATCAGGAGGAAGAGCTGCTCGCCCTGGTGGCGCGCTACGCGAGGGCGGGTGAGGCCTGATGCGTCGACCGTAAGGCGTCAGGCGCAAGGAGCGAGAGGCGGCGCGGCGGCTATTCGGCCAGCGCACGCCCCATGCGCGCGAGTGCCTCGTCGAGCGTCGCGCGCGGGCAGCCGAAATTGAGCCGGACGAAGCCGGGGGCGCCGAAGGCCTCGCCATCCGATAGCCCGACCCCGGCGGCCTCGAAGAAGGCCGCCGGGTTGGCGATGCCGCGCGCGGCCATCATCGCGCGGCAGTCGATCCAGGCGAGATAGGTGGCCTCGGGGCGCGTCGTCGCGAGCCCGGGCACCGCCGCGACCGCCTCCAGCACGCGCTCGCGGTTGCCGCGCAGGTAGGCGAGCAGCGCCTGCCGCCAGGCGTCGCCGTCGCGGTAGGCGGCCTCGGCGGCCACCATGCCGAGCACGTTCACATGCGGGACGACACCGCGCATGGCGTGGCGGTAGCGCCGGCGCAGCGCGGGGTCGGGGATGATCGCGAAGGCGCAGTAGAGCGCCGGGATGTTCCAGGTCTTGGACGGCGCCATCAGGGTGATGGTGCGCCGTGCGGTGGCCTCGTCGAGCGCTGCGAGCGGGCGATGCGGGCGGTCCGCGTCGAGCACCAGGCCGCAGTGGATCTCGTCGGAGCACACCAGCAGGTCGTGGCGCGCGGCGAAGTCGGCGAGGCGCCGCAGTTCGTCCGCGTCGAACACCCGACCGACCGGGTTGTGCGGGCTGCACAGCAGCAGCAGGCGGGTCGAGGGCGTGCACGCGGCCTCGAGCGCTTCCCAGTCCCACTGCCAGCGCCCGTCGCGCAGGACCAGCTCGACGCGCTGCAGCACGCGGCCGGTGTTGGCGGGAGCAGTGAGGAAGGGCGGGTACACCGGCGTCGCGGTGAGCACGCCGTCGCCGGGCTGGCCAGCGAGGCTGCAGGCGAGGTTGAAGCCGGTGACGACGCCGGGCAGCCAGACCAGCCAGTCGGCCTCGATGGTCCAGCCGTGGTCGCGCCGCACGCCTTCGATCACGGCGTCGATCAGCGAAGGCCAGGCGTCGGTGTAGCCGAAGACGCCGTGGTCGATGCGCCGGTGCAGGGCGGCGAGGACGGCGGGCGGCGCGGCGAAGTCCATGTCGGCGACCCACAGCGGCAGCACGTCGCGGCCGGCGTAGCGGCCCCACTTCTCGCTCGGCAGGCTGCGGCGGTCGATGAGGCGGTCGAAGTCGAAGGCGGCGTCGGTCATGGAGGGGCGTCCGGTAAGGGGTTGTGGGGCGTCATTGTCCCGCAATTGGCGAAGGGCGGCGCAGGGCGGCACGGCTCCGCTTCGGCCGCGGCACCGGGGTGGCGGGTGCCAACTTCAGGAGCGCCGAGTTTGCGTCGCCGCCCCCGCGGTGTCCTCCACCGAGGGCAGCCCGCAGCGAAGCGAAGGGCCGCGAATGCAGACGGCGCCCGCCACCCCGGTCCCGCGGCCTTGCGTGAGAAATGGCCGAACGGTTTGTTCTACCCGCCCTGGGCGTCGTTCTTCACCACGCCGAAGCGTTGCAGCGTGCGTTCGCGCGCGGCGGCGTGGTCCACGACCGGTCCCGGGTAGTCGACGCCGATCTTCGTCCGGCACGCGGTCTGGTCGATGCCGCCCATGGTCCACGGGGCGTGGATGAACTTGTCGGGCACGCGCGCGAGTTCGGGCAGGTAGCGGCGGATGAAGCGGCCCTCGGGGTCGAACTTCTCGGACTGGGTGACCGGGTTGAAGATGCGGAACCAGGGCTGGGCGTCGCAACCGGTCGAGGCCGCCCACTGCCAGCCGCCGTTGTTGGCGGCGAGGTCGTAGTCGTTGAGGTGGACGGCAAAATAGCGCTCGCCCAGGCGCCAGTCCACACCGAGGTCCTTGGTGAGGAAGGATGCGACGATCATGCGCAGGCGGTTGTGCATGTACCCGGTCTGGTTGAGCTGGCGCATCGCCGCGTCCACGATCGGGTAGCCGGTGCGCGCCTCGCACCAGGCGACGAAGAGCTCGGGCGCGTCGTCCCACTTCACCGCGTCGTATTCGGGGCGGAAGGCGCGCTCGACCACCTGCGGGTGGTGCCACAGGATCTGGTGGTAGAAGTCGCGCCAGATCAGCTCCGACAGCCAGGTCTCGGCGCCCTCGCCGCCGCGCGCGCGGGCGTGGGCGGCGAGCTGGCGGATCGACACCGTGCCGAAGCGCAGGTGCGTCGACAGATAGCTGACCCCCTTCACCGCCGGAAAGTCGCGCGCGCGCTTGTAGCGCTCGATGCGCGCGGCGAAGTCGTCGAACAGGCGCTTGCCGCCGCTCATGCCGACCGGCATGTTCAGCTCGGCAAGGTTGGTGGGCGCGAAGCCGATTTCGGCGAGGCCCGGCAGGGTCTCGCCGGCGGGCTTCGGCGCCAGGTGCGCGGCGCACTTCTCCACCGCGTACGAGCGGACGTTGAAGTCGTCGAGCTTCTTCAGCCAGGCGTTCTTGTAGGGCGTGAACACGCTGTAGGGCTTGCCCGTCTGGGTGAGCACCTCGTCGCGCTCGAAGATCACCTGGTCCTTGAAGTCCTCGTAGCCGATGCCGGCCTCGGCCAGCGCCTGCGCCACCCGGCTGTCGCGCACGATGGCGTCGGGCTCGTAGTCGCGGTTGGCGAAGACCTTGTCGACGCCGAGCGCGACGGCCAGGCGCGGGATCTCGTCCTCGGCGCGGCCATGCCGCACGATCAGCCCGCCACCCGCGCCGCCCGCGGCGCGCGCCATGGCGTCGAGCGCCGCATCGAGCTCGGCGAGGCTGGCATGGATGAAGTCGACGCGGCGATCATGGCGCGAGGGCAGCGCGTCGAGGATCGCGGTATCGAAGACGAAGACGCAATGCACGCGGTCGGCGAAGCGCAGGGCATGGTAGAGCGCAGCGTGATCGAAGCTGCGCAGGTCGCGGCGGAACCAGACGAGGGCGGAAGACATGTTTTTTGTCCAGGACAAAGACACGGAATTATGACGCATCCGGACCACGCACGCGCGCGCCCCCACGCCAAGAAGCCCGGCGATCGGCGTAGAATGCCGCGCATGGAAACGCCCACGGCCAACTTCACGCACCACTTCCTGATCGCCATGCCGAACATGGTCGATCCGCACTTCACGCGCACGCTCACCTACATCGCCGAGCACAACGAACAGGGCGCGCTCGGCATCATCGTGAACCGGCCGATCGACATGACCCTCGCAAGCCTCTTCGAGCGCATCGAGGTCCCGCTCGAGGCCGAGGGCTTCGCCGCGCAACCGGTGTATTTCGGCGGTCCGGTGCAGACCGACCGCGGCTTCGTGCTGCACCGCCCGCTCGGCGAATGGCACTCCACGCTCAAGGTCACCGACGAGATCGGCCTCACCAGCAGCCGCGACGTGCTGCAGGCGATCGGTACCGGGGGCGAACCCAGGGACGTCATCGTCACCCTCGGCTACGCCGGCTGGGCCGCCGGCCAGCTCGAGCAGGAGCTCCTCGACAACGCCTGGCTCACCGTCCCCGCCGACCTCGGGATCGTGTTCGAGCTTCCGCCCGAGGAGCGCCTCGTCGCCGCCATGCAGAAGCTCGGCATCGACTTCACCAACCTGAGCGATGTCGCCGGACATGCCTGAGGCGGCCGCTGCCGCACGGTCCCCTGCGGACAACAGCGCCACCCGGTCCGCCCCGGACACCCTCCCCGCGCGCGGCAGCGTGCTCGGCTTCGACTTCGGCCTGGCGCGCATCGGCGTCGCCAGCGGCGAGCTCGAGACCGGCCTGGCCAGCGCGCTCACCACGCTTCACGCCGAGGCGAACGATGAACGCTTCGCCGCCATCGCCAGGCTGATCGGCGAATGGCAACCGGTCGCGCTGGTGGTCGGCATCCCCACCCACCTCGACGGCCGCGAGCACGAGCTCACCGCGCGCTGCCGCCGCTTCGCCAACCAGCTCCACGGCCGCCACGCCCTGCCGGTGTTCACCGTCGACGAGCGCCTGTCCTCGGTCGCCGCCGAGGCCGAGCTCGCCGAGGCCGGCCGCAAGGGCTGGCGCGAGCGCAAGGCGGTGCTCGACGCCGCCGCCGCCCGCATCCTCCTGCAAACCTTCCTGGACACACGACGCCATGAAAGACCTTGACGCCGAAGCCCTGTGCCGGCAGCTCGCCGAACAGATCCGCCCCCACGTCGGCCCCGCCACCGCGCTCGTCGGCATCTACACCGGCGGCCTGTGGCTGGCCGAGCGCCTGCACGCCGAGCTCGGCATCGCCCAGCCGCTGGGCGCGATCGACGTCTCCTTCTACCGCGACGACTACGCCAGCAAGGGCCTGCACGCCAGCCCGAAGAAGACCGAGATCCCCTTCGACGTCGACGCCGCCCACGTGATCCTGATCGACGACGTGCTCTACACCGGCCGCACCACCCGCGCCGCGCTCAACGAGCTGTTCGACTTCGGCCGCCCGGCCCGGGTCGAGCTCGCCGTGCTGGTCGACCGCGGCGGGCGCGAGCTGCCGGTGGCCGCGCGCTACTGCGCCCACACCCTGTCCGCGCCGCTCGCGCGCGAGCAGAACCTGGAGCTGCAGCGCGACGACCACGGGCAGTTCAGCCTGAAGCTGACCCAGCGCGCCTGATCCCGCACCTCCCCCTTTCCCCTTGCCCACCGCTGACTCCGAGGCACGCCCGATGCGAAACCCCCAGCTCAACCAGCACGGCGAACTGCAGCACCTGCTCACGCTCGACGGTCTGCCGCGCGACATCCTCACCGCCATCCTCGACACCGCCGCCCCGTTCACCGAGGTGGCCGAGCGCGAAGTGAAGAAGCTGCCGCTGCTGCGCGGCAAGAGCGTGTTCAACCTCTTCTTCGAGAACTCCACGCGCACCCGCACTACCTTCGAGATCGCCGCCAAGCGCCTGTCGGCCGACGTGGTGAACCTCAACATCAACACCAGCTCGGCCGCCAAGGGCGAGAGCCTGCTCGACACCGTCGACAACCTGTGCGCGATGCAGGCCGACATGTTCGTCGTGCGCCACGCCGCCAGCGGCGCACCGATGCTGATCGCCCAGCACCTGCAGAACACCGGGCGCGACCACATCCACGTGGTCAACGCCGGCGACGGCCGCCATGCGCACCCGACGCAGGGCCTGCTCGACATGTACACCATCCGCCACTTCAAGCGCGACTTCACCAATCTCACGGTGGCGATCGTCGGCGACGTGCTGCACTCGCGCGTGGCGCGCAGCCAGATCGCCGCGCTGACCACGCTCGGCGTGCCCGAAGTGCGCGTGATCGGGCCCAAGACCCTGCTGCCGACCGAGGTCGAGCGCCTCGGCGTGCGCGTCTTCCACGACATGAGCGAGGGCCTCAGGGGCGTGGACGTGGTGATGATGCTGCGCCTGCAGAACGAGCGCATGAACGGCGCGCTGCTGCCCACGCCGCAGGAGTACTACAAGATCTGGGGCCTCACCGCCGAGAAGCTGGCGCTGGCCAGGCCCGACGCGATCGTGATGCACCCCGGCCCGATGAACCGCGGCGTCGAGATCGACTCCGCGGTGGCCGACGGCGCGCAGGCGGTCATCCTGCCCCAGGTCACCTTCGGCATCGCCGTGCGCATGGCGGTGATGAGCATGCTCGGCAGCCGCTGAAGCCGCGGACAGCACAGGAACAAGGAACCACGCATGAACATCCTGATCTCCAACGGCCGCGTCGTCGATCCGGCCAACCGCGTCGACGCGGTGCATGACGTCTATGTCTCCGGCGGCAAGATCGTCGCCCTCGGCGCTGCGCCCGACGGTTTCAAGGCCGAGCGCACCATCGACGCCAGCGGGCTGGTCGTCGCTCCCGGCTTCATCGACCTCGCCGCGCGCCTGCGCGAGCCCGGCTACGAATACCGCGCCACGCTCGAATCCGAGATGGAGGCGGCGATGGCCGGCGGCGTCACCAGCCTGGCGATCCCGCCCGACACCGACCCCGCGCTCGACGAGCCCGGCCTGGTCGAGATGCTGACCTACCGCGCCAAGAAGCTGAACCGCGCCCACATCTACCCGGTCGGTGCCCTCACCCTCGGTCTCAAGGGCGAACGCCTGTCGGAGATGGCCGAGCTGGTCGAGGCCGGCTGCGTCGCCTTCTCGCAGGCCAACGTGCCGGTGGTGGACAACACCGTGCTGATGCGCGCGCTGCAGTACGCCGCCACCTTCGGCTTCCGCGTCTGGCTGCAGCCGCTGGCGCCCTTCCTGTCACGCGTGGGCCACGCCCACGACGGCGAGGTGTCGACCCGCCTCGGCCTGTCCGGCATTCCGGTCGCCGCCGAGACCGTGGCGCTGTACACCTATCTCGAGCTCGCGCGCCTCACCGGCGCCCGCCTGCACATCACCCGCCTGTCCTCCGCGGCCGGCCTCGCGCTCATCGACCAGGCGCGCGCCGAAGGCATGGACGTGAGCTGCGACGTGTCGATCAACCATGTGCACCTGTGCGACATGGACATCGGCTACTTCAACCCCAACTGCCACCTCGTCCCGCCGCTGCGCAGCCAGCGCGACCGCGAGGCGCTCGCCAGGGGCCTCGCCGACGGGCGCATCGACGCGCTGTGCTCCGACCACACCCCGGTGGACGACGACGCCAAGCAGACGCCGTTCTCGGAGTCCGAGCCCGGCGCCACCGGCCTCGAGCTGCTGCTGCCGCTGACGCTGAAGTGGGCGGACGCCGCGGGACTGCCGCTGCTCGACGGGCTCGCGCGCATCACCTCCGACGCGGCGAAGATCGTCGGCATCACCAAGGCCGGACACCTGTCGGTGGGCGCGCGCGCCGACGTGTGCGTGTTCGACCCGGACGCGCACGTCGCGATCACCCGCGAGGGGCTCCGCAGCCAGGGCAAGAACACGCCCTTCCTCGGCATGGAGTTGCCCGGCAAGGTGCGCTACACGCTGGTCGAGGGCCAGGTGATGTACGAGGGCTGAGGGCAGCCCCGGCCGACGCGCGATTCATCGTGAAGCTCGCGGCCCGGCCGGGCCGCGGCTCCCGGCATGCGCGCGCGGCGCTCAGCCCCCGAACAGCAGCGGCGCGAAGCCGTTGCGCGCCTCGGCGAGCACCATCAGCACGATCTGCAGCACCAGCAGCAGCACCAGCGGCGACAGGTCCACGTTGGCGATGCTCGGGATCACGCGGCGGAAGGGGCGCAGGAAGGGCGCGGCGATCGAGTGCAGCAGCGGCGCCAGCGGTGCGTGCGGGCTCACCCAGGACAGCACGGCCGAGCCCAGCACCACC
>Ga0209096_1002357_pt1 | contig 18462 bp, 12 predicted proteins | sample AD_UKC034_MetaG_FD_184407 | JGI IMG/M metagenome (GOLD analysis project Ga0209096, IMG submission 184407) | Active sludge microbial communities of municipal wastewater-treating anaerobic digesters from USA - AD_UKC034_MetaG (SPAdes) (version 2) | ecosystem: Engineered > Bioreactor > Anaerobic >... | reverse complement strand
AATATCGTCCCGTTCTGAATAGGGCTGGTTTGGCTCCACTTCCTTGTTGAACTTTTGAATCAGAGAAAAGATGTGTGTCTTTTGCAGCGTCAGAAGACTGTTCAAATTCTCTCCGCTTAGCGCCCGGCAGGGGTCGCGGTCGTTGTCCACAACGCCGCATCCGGCAAAGGTCTTGTAAATCTGCGTATCCAGATCATCGCGGTCGGTCAGCACCACAAAGGTGAAATTCCCGCCGAGTTTGCGATGGATTTTCCGGGTGAATAAAACCATCGAATAGCTCTTGCCCGCCCCCTGCGTGTGCCAGAAAACGCCCAGCTTACCTCCCCGGTTTTTACGATCGCGCAATGCTTCAATCGCGCGGTTCACGCCAAGGAACTGATGATTGCGGGCCAGAATCTTTTTAGTGTCGCCGGTCGAATCGTCAAACAGAATGTAGTTTTCCACCAGATCAATGAAATTTGCCTTGTCGCAAACGCCTTTGAGCAAGGTCTCCATATCCACCACGCCCGGCGCATCTTCGGCCAGACGTTTCCACTCATGAAAATGCTCGAAGCGGCTGGTCACTGAGCCGATTTTCGCCTCCACACCGTTGGCCAGCGCCACAATGGCGTTGTGATGGAAAAGGTGCGGCACGGTGTCTTTGTAATCCTTGAAATTCTTCTCATAAGCAACACGGATGTCACGGCCGACGGTCTTAAGCTCCATAAACAAAAGCGGCAGGCCGTTGACAAACCCGATAATGTCGGCGCGGCGGCGGTAGAGATCGCCCCGTACCCATAATTCTCGCACGCACAGAAAATCGTTCTTATGAGGATTGGTAAAATCCAGTACCCGCAGGCGCTCTTTGACCCGTTCGCCCTTGTCGTTGCGGAAGGCAACCTGTACGCCGTCGCGGAGAAGATTGTACTTGTCGCGATTGGTGGCGATGAGCGACTGCATGGCCGTTGTGGCGACAATTTGCCGCACTGCATCGTCGTAAGCCTCGTCAGGCAGTCCGGGGTTGAGTTCGACAAGTTTCTTGCGTAGCGGCCTGGTGAGCACCACCTCCCGGTCGGATGCCCGGCCCAAAAGGCTATTTGGGCCAAAATCCTCATTGTTGTAAGCATAGACGGATTGCCAACCGAGTTTCTGCTCGAGATATTCGGCGGTGGTTTGCTGGACGAGGGTGTCTTCGGTGTAAGGGGTGGGAGTCATTCAATCACCTCGCAGAGACCGGTTTTTGTGGAGCCCACACGCTGCCATCTTTATTGCACCTGCATCCATACTGCTCATGATTTGGCTCCTTTTTTTGAAGGCGGCTTCAGCTTTTTGATGTCCTCCTCCAGCTCCTTGAGGCTCTCTTCATGCTGGATGCGCCACTGCGATGCCCGAAACTTCTCATATTCCAAAGCGGCTTTTTCCTGAGCTAGCTGGTGGCTCATTTTGCCTGCATGGGTCAGTAGTTCCCGGCCATTGAGCTGAATAATGGCATCCAGCCGTTGAATCCAGTCTGTCATGCGCATGGGAATTCTCTGCTGGGCCATGGTCTCGGCGAAGGCCAGGTATTGTTCCACCAGCAGGCCGAGCAGTTTCATTTCGTCCTCGGCAAGGTAGTTCTTGGCGATGCTCACATCGCTTTTGCGCACCGCCAGCTCTCCTTTCTTGTCGAATGACTGCATACCCATCAGGGGCAGCGCGGCGTCGGCCCGGCGATACACCAGTTCCGCCGCCGTTTGCCGGCTGATGGCCCAAAGCAGTTTGTTCTGAACCACCTTGAAAAACTCGATGGTCTTTTCGTCCCCGGGATCGTAGTCGATGCTGGTGGTATAGATATCCTTAATTTTCTGATAAAAGAAGCGCTCGGAAAGTCGTATTTCGCGGATACGTTCCTGAAGCTCCGTGAAATAGGCCATCGCGTTGCCCGTTTTGAAGCGCTCATCGTTCAGGGCAAAGCCCTTGATGATGTATTCCTTCAGCCGCTGGGTGGCCCAGATGCGAAACTGTGTGCCCTGGTGGGACTTCACCCGGTAACCAACGGAGATGATCACGTCCAGGTTGTAGTAATTAGGCGCTTTTTGCTGAAATTCGGAAATTCCGAATTTCTTCAACACATCCGTTTCAACCAGTTCGCCTTCGGCGAAAATGTTTTTGATATGCTCATTGATGGTTGACTTGCTTTTGCCGAACAGTCCAGCCATGTCGTCCTGGGTCAGCCAGACGGTCTCATCTTCCAGCCGGACATCGATTTTGATTTTCCCGTTGGCGGCCTGATAAATAAGGATTTCCGAATTATTCATGTCATCCATGCCTCCACGCCATATTCGGTAATCGGTTCCCGGATTTGGTTGGGGCACGGCGCGCCGTGCCCGTACAATTTGTCCATTTCCCATTGCGCCGGGTTGTTGTGTATGTATTCCCGGATACGGTGTAATTCCTGTTCATTGCGGATGATGTGTTCCCAATAATTGCGTTGCCACAATTTCGCCGCAGGTGTTTGGTGCAATTCGTTGGTACGTTTTGTCACGGCGGATTTGTATGATCGGACAATTGTCGGAATCGAATCCTCAACCGGTTTCCCGAATCGTTCATTGGTAGGGGCACGGCGTGCCGTGCCCCTACCATCGGTAATAACCACAATCCCGTGAAAATGGTCGGGCATCACCACCCATTCATCCAATTCAATTTTGTCCCGGATTTCCGCGGTTTTCAACCATTCATCGGCAACAATTCGTCCTGCATCATTCAACCGCATGTTTCCATCCAAAATTTCACCGAACAGGCATTCACGGTTCCGGGTGCAGACGGTGATGAAATAGGCCCCGACCTGGGAATAATCGTATCCCTGCAGCCGGATGGATCTGCGATTTTGTACAGGCACGGCGTTGGGTTGGGGCACGGCGCGCCGTGCCCCAACATCGTGGGAATTATGCGTCATACCGCCACCTCCCCGTTCATCAGTTTGGGCAGGAGGAGGTCGCGGGCTGCATTAAGCCGCCTGTTAGAAAAGGCGAGCGTTTTCAACTGGGTCAGTATGGGAGCGACAATGTCATTGAAAGTATGCAGTAAACCGTCTGGAGGTTGAGGAAAGGGATATTGCTGCATTTGCTTCCAGTCAGCACGCGGCATCTTAGATCCTTCTCTCATCTGCTGAGCACACACGGCCACAAAACCGTCGCTGGATACAGTCATAAGAACAAGCGCCAGAAGGTGTGGACTCACGGGACGAATGATGATGGCGTCTGAGGAAGCAACGCCATCCGTGAGTGCAATGCCAACTTTATGGAAGTACGGTCGAATCTTTCCAAAGAGAATTTCCCCCTCGTGGAACCGATGCTTGCTACTTGTTACCTGCTCAGCTTGGCCCCACTCGCAAAGAGTAATTGAGCGACGCGGTATGTGTTCAAGGCCAATGTAAGGGGTGTTGGGTTCAAAAGAATTTGGAGAAACTGTCTCACGCACCTCAAAACATACATCGCCTAGAACTTTTCGCTCCCACCCCTTCGGCACGCCGTTGATGATTTTGGTGTGTTCGTGACCGGGGAAGCGGAGGTGGACGAACCATTCCTTGTATAAGAGCCGCGCTGCCTGCTCCAGAAGTTGCATCCGCCGCCGGTTGTTCTCGATCAGGTTATCATAGGCGGAAAGGACAGAGGTGATGCTACGTTGCTTTGCAAGAGGCGGAATTCGTATAGAGAATCGCCGTAACTCACCCAGCAGTAAGTTCATTTGCGCGGCTCCCCCAGCAGAATTGGTAAGCCGGGTGTTTTCCTCTGCAAGTTTATAATAAAGAAACTGTGAAGTTATCAGTTCTCGGATTGGCTTGAGTACAGCGACGCTCTTCTGGAAGGTGGTTCTTTCTGTCCTGTCGTCATCGGGTGCAATAGCAAGCCTGCCGATAGTACCGCTGTTAGTGAGCAAAACATCTCCTGGCTTTAGATCAGTCCGGCGATGGGTTTCTGCAAAATCGGTTCGTACTATTTGTCGAGCATTGTCATAATTCAGCCTGCCATCTTTGATATCCTTACAACTAATGAAAAAGAACCCGGAGCCATCTTCGTTCTTACAGTCCCCATGCTTACCATCGGTGATGAGGCTACACAATTCGCCAAGGTTTCGATCTGCCCAGTTCATATCCCCAGTTCCTCAAAATTCTTTTTGATCGTGGCGGCAAGCTTCACCGCCTCGGCGTTGAGGTCTTCGAGTTCCACGTGGATTTCCCGCAGGGTTTCCTCGAAGTCGAATTCATCGTCCACTTCTTCGGGGGTGACGCCGACGTAACGGCCGGGCGTCAGCGACCAGTCGTTGGCCTCGATCTCTGAACGATCCACGAGTTTGACCAGCCCTTCGACATCGCGCAGTTTTGCTTCGGGGAATCTTTCGGTCAGCCAGTGGGCGTGCTTCCAGAAGTAACGCACTTCTTTGAGCTGCTCTACGGCAATCTGCCGCGCTTCATCGGCTGCTTTGCGGCCGCGGGCAATGTCGCGTCCCGGCCAATTGTCACTTTCTTTGGCGCTGCAATCGTTTTCACAGATTTCAATGAGGTGCGATATGAGCTTAAAGAGCAGGTCGGCCTGCTTGATGAGATCACGGCTGGACTCCGTCAGTGGGGCAAGGCGCTCCACCGATTTTTTAAGTTCCCCGTTGGTGGTTGGGGCACGGCGCGCCGTGCCCGTACTTTCCCATGCCGTCTTCTGTTCGGCGAGCATTTTCTGGAAAGCTGTGACATCCGCTTTGAATACGGAAGTTGTTTCGTTGAGTTCCTTGCGCGTTTCCGTATGAGGGCCGTCTTTGGCAAGAGTCTTCAGGAATGGCTGAAGCGATTCGCGCAGTGCATCACTTGCTTTGATGAAAGAAGGCAACGGTTCGATCGTTTCGCCTGCGTCATCCTTGATGGCAAAGCAGCCTGTGCTTTCAGTAAGCGTCCGCAGGCAGTAACCGGCGACCAATTCCAGATATTTTTCAGTGCATCCCCTGTATAACCAGACAATGGCCAGAAGATTTTGCTCTTGTTCCGGGGAAAAGTCGTAAATCTTGCGGGTGACCTTGCGGTAAACGTTGCGCGCATCGATCATCAGCACTTTGTCTTTGTGCGTTGCGGGTTTCGCGCGATTGAGAAACCACAGTTCACAGGGAACGGTGCGAGTATAGAAAAAGTTGGAGCGGATGGCGATCATGACATCCACATCGCCGCTTTCGATGAGCTTCTGACGGACTTTGGCCTCATCACGCCCGGCGCTCGACGCCTGCGAGGACATGACAAACCCCGCCCGGCCCTGCTCATTGAGGTAGCTGTAGAAATAACTGATCCAGACATAGTTGCCGTTTGATACCTTATCTTTCTTGTTGACACCCGGCAGGCCAAACGGCAGGCGAGGATCGCTCTTGACTTTGTCGGCGTCTATTTCATCGACATTAAACGGCGGATTGGCCATGACAAAATCGGCTTTGCCCAGCAGTTCATGCGGGTCTTCATAATAAGTGATGGCCTTCTGGATGTTGCCTTCCAGACCATGGACGGCCAGGTTCATCTTGGACAGGCGGATGGTCGTGGCGTTTTTCTCCAGGCCGAAGAAGGTGAGCCTGTCCACCGGGCTTTCATGACGGCGTTCGACAAAGCGTGCGCTCTGAACGAACATGCCGCCGGAGCCGCAGGCCAGATCAAGCACGATGCCGCTTTGGGGTTCCAGAACGTTGGCGATGAGCGAGACCAGCGAAATCGGTGTAAAGAATTCGCCGCCGTCGTGGGCTTTCTGATCGGCAAACTGGGTGAGAAAATATTCATAGATGCGGCCGAACACGTCGCCCGAAATGCGCTTGAGTTCTTCGGGATTGAGGGTGCGCAAAAGCTGGCCCAAGACTTCGTTGTCGAGTTCCTGGTATTCAGCCTTGGGAAGTACCCCACGCAAATTTTCGTAGTCTGCTTCGATGGATTCCATCGCCTCAATGATGGCCTTGGCCCGGTCTTCGCTGTCGGTTAGCGCTACCAGATAATCAAACTGGGCTTTGGGCCGCAGGAAGATGGCGCTCTTTTGCGAAAAGTCTTCCTTGGTCAACGGCCTTGTTTTACCGTTGCGTGTAGGCAGGTTCGCTTCGATGTCGTTTTTTACTGTGAGATAGCGGCTGTAAGCGTGACGCAGAAAAACGAGCCCCATGACAGGCAGAAAGTATTCGTTGCTGGCGTAATTGGAATTGGCCCGCAAGGTATCCGCTGCCGTCCAGAGCCTTTTTTCGATCGCTTCGATGTGTTCAAGTTGCGGCATGACTGTTTTTTAGACCCTCGTCGTTTTTTTTACAGGGCGGCCTTGAAAGTGCTGGTGGAAAAGAAGGAAATGCCGACCATCGTATTAATAGATGTAAGACATTAATATATAAGCAATAATATTTGTGATCAAACCACAAGATGGCTTTGGGATTGCCATACATAACAACAAACCCGTTGTTCTGCGTCTGATGCGCCAATCCAACGGGTTTGTTCATAAAGAATAAAATACGGACTATTCAAGAATGGCCAGTACCTGACCTTCATTTACAGAGTCGCCTACCTTGACTTTTATTTCTTTGACTGTTCCCGTGCCCGGAGCGCAGACGGGAATTTCCATTTTCATGGCGTCCATGATAATGATTTCATCTTCTTCCTGCACCTGACTTCCGGTCTCAACCGAAATGCCGGCAATTTTTCCCGGCATCGGAGCTGTGATTTCAATACTCATGATTTGTTTCGCGCCTCCCTTGATTAATTTCTGAAAAAGAACATCTTTCGTAGGCACGAATATATAGGACACGGTTTTATGCGTCAAGCGGATTTTATGGAAAAAGGTTATTTCTTCTGCTCGTCAAAGGAGTTCGTCAAAGGAGGTTGATATTTGGTTTCGCTGAAAAAATAAATTTTTTCTTGACTTTCCTGTCCTATTTTCCTATAAGAACTTTCATTGAGGCGATGGTAAAGATGTTAAAAAAATTTTTCTTGACGCAGGCAGTTGGCTTTTCCTTTTTTAGCTTTATCGGCTTAAAGGTCTGCCTGAAAGTATCATGACCAAAGATCAAGGGACATGAACCGCGGGCAGAATAAAATTTGTCCGCGGTTTTTTTTTGCCGTCGAGAAGCGGGTAAATTCAATAAGATGGGGAGAGAAAAAAATGAAAAGATGGAGTAGCATTTTACTGGTGGTGGCAGTTTTGGTTGTGCTTTCTTTCGGGCAGGCCCACGCCCAGAATAAAGTCATTAAAGTCGGTGCAGCAATCAATCTGACGGGACCTGCATCAACCTGGGGACAATTTCATGAAAAGGGACAGAGAGACTATTTCCGATACGTCAATGAAGTGAAAGGCGGTGTAGCCGGCCACAAAATTGATATGATTACCGTGGATACGGCTTATAAGGTTCCCGAAGCACAGGCGGCCGTCCAAAAATTCGTCCTTCAGGACAAGGTGGATATGATTGCCACCTGGGGCGCCGGAGAAGGACTGGCGGCAAAGCCTATTGTGCAAAAGTATAAAGTTCCGACGATCAACTATTCCACCAGCTGGGAATTACTGGAAAAACCCATCGGTTACATGTACCTGCCGTTTGGGAGTTACAAGATGGATTGCTACGCTGTTCTGGAATACATTAAGGCGATTCACAAGGGTAAACAAGCCCCGAAAGTTGGCTTGCTGACCTATAATAACGCCTATGGACGTTCGATTCATGCTCCCAGCAAGGATTATGCGGCTAAGCTGGGTATCCATCTGGTCGCCATTGAGGAATTTCCTCCACGAACGGTCGATCTCAATACGGAGCTTCTCCGTCTTAAAAACAAGGGCGCCGAATATATTTTCATTCAAATGCTGCCTTCCGCAATCATTACGGCTTTCAAAAGTGCTGACCGCATAAAATACAATCCTGCTTTTTTGGGTACCTGGACATCCACGGATCCCGACTTCTTTAAAATGGGCAAAGGCCTGATTCGTGATCGTCTGGTCATGCAGTTTCCGGGCGGTTTGCCGTCGGATAAAAACGCCAAGGGAATGGAAATCATGAAACAGCTCTGGAAGCGTTATAAAACCGTAAACAGCTTTGATGCTGCTTACTGGGAAGGTGTTGCCATCGGGATGATTATGGAACGAGCCTTTATCCGTGCTTATGAAAAGTCGAAAGAAATCAATCCGTCAACCATCAACGCGGCTATGGAATCTTTTAAAAATGAAGATTTCGGTAAACTGATTCCAAATGTTACCTATACCAAGGATAATCATGAAGGTTCCTTTACCGCGCGCATGGTCAATGTGAGCGAAGACGGCACGTATATTCCATTGACGAATTTCTACGTTCCCGGAAAAGACAGGATCAAATTGATTAAATAAACAACAACAGCGGGAGGGGTGGCGTTCAACTGTCATTCCTCCCGCTGGGGCGCGGTGTTTTATCCGCGCAGAGGAATTCATGAAAGCATTCCGCAGCCGGCCATCTATCATGATGAACCGGCCCGAAGCAGATAAACAGGCCGAACTGGATATTCGTAATTTACGTTTGAGTTTCGGCGGTGTGATAGCGGTCAAGGATGTAAATCTGAGCGTTTCGACCGGAGAGCTAATGGCTGTCATCGGCCCTAATGGTGCGGGCAAAACCAGTCTGCTCAATTGTATTACCGGTTTCTATCAACCCCAGCAGGGGCAGATTATTTTTAACGGAAAAGACATCACCCGATTGCACACCCATCAGATGGTTGGTGTCGGTATTGGTCGAACCTTTCAGAATATCGAGCTTTTTCCCGGCATGACCGTCTTGGCCAACATGACGCTGGCTCGCCATCTTCATTGTCATTATAGCTTCTGGAAATCCTGCCTTTTCTTGCCATCCGTGCGGAAGGAAGAAATCCGGCACCGTCTGGTTCTTGAAGAAATTATCGATTTTCTGGAAATGCAATCGATCCGTAAACAAACGGTCGGATCTCTGCCCTACGGTATGATGAAGCGCGTGGAATTGGGTCGGGCACTGGCGCTGGAACCTCGGCTGTTGATTCTGGACGAGCCGTTTGCCGGAATGAACCTGGAAGAAAAAGAAGACATGGTCAGGTTTTTGATGGAATTGAACAACCGTTGGGGACTGACCATGATTCTGGTAGAGCATGATATGTCGATTGTCATGAGCATTTCGCAGCGCGTCATGGTGTTAAATTTCGGTGAAAAGCTGGGAGAAGGAATTCCGGAAACCATCAGCGCCAATCCTGAAGTGATTAAAGCGTATCTCGGCGAATCGCAGTCGCTGGAATAAGAAGGCGGAGATCTTTGAACAAGGAAAGAGCGGAACAAATTCAACTTCATCAAACAACCCTGCCGCAACTTCTGGCGTGGAATGCGGAAAAATACGGTAATGCAAAGACAGCCATCCGGGAAAAAGCCTTTGGTATCTGGCAAAAATATACCTGGACAGATTATTTTCATTACGTACGGAAAACGGCGGCCGGTTTTGCCGCTCTGGATATTCAACGGGGGGATAATCTTTGTTTGATTGTCAACAATTCACCCGAATGGCTCTTTTCCGAATTGGCTACACATTCCCTAGGAGCGACGTCACTGAACTTATTTACTTCGTCTATTGCCGATGAACTGGCTTTTTCCATCAACCGCATTCATTCTCCCGTGGTTGTGGTCCAGGATCAGGAGCAGGTGGACAAGCTCATCGATGTCCGGGACAAGCTTCCCCAAGTCAAAAAGATCGTCTATATTGATCCAACCGGAATGACCTCTTACGAGGACAACTCCTGGCTCATCAGTTATGCCGGCCTTTTGGAGCTTGGAGAAAAATTTCTCAACGATCACCCGTCTTATGTCGAAGAACAAATCGCCAAGGGAAGGCCCCAGGATGTCGCCGTCATGATTCAGACGTCCGGAACCACGGGAGTTCCCAAAATTGCCATGCTTTCACACCGCAATCTGGCAACGATGGCCGCTCAATGGATGGAGGCTACCGGTATCCAACCGGAAGGAAACTGGATATCCATGTCACCGCCTGCCTGGATTGTCGATCAGATGTGGGGTATGGGAGTGGCTCTGGGTAGTGCCATGACGATGAATTTTCCTGAAACTCCGGAAACGGTTCTGGAGGATTTTCGCGAAATCGGACCCTTCATGATTATTACCTCTTCCCGTTTCTGGGAAGATATGGCTTCTCGCATTCGTGTGAAAATATCAGACGCCGGATGGCTGAAAAAGAAATTGTTTTATCTGGGAGAAAGCGTCGGCCGTTCTGTGGTAAACAAGAAGCTCCATAAAGAAAAACTAACCTGGTCGACCAAAATTCTTTATCGCTTTTTGAAGCTAGCCGTTTATCATCCTCTTCTGGATCGAATGGGCTGCTCTCATTTTCACTCTGCATTTACCGGGGGGCATCCCATCAGTCCCGACGTGATTGGTTTTTTCCGGGCGATCGGACTCAACTTGAAGCAGTGCTATGGATTGACCGAATCTTGCGGCATTTTTCAGATTCAGCCAGACGACGAGGTCAAACTGGAAACCGTCGGAAAACCTTTGCCGCTTACACAAGTCAAGCTTGACGGAGATCAGGAAGTGCTGGTGAAATCCGAAGCCAACTTTTCCGGATACTATAACGATTATGCATCAACGGAAGCTGCGTTTGACAACGGCTGGCTGAAAACGGGCGATGCGGGCTACATTGATGAGGATGGACATCTGCTCATTATCGGTCGTAAGGAAGATATCATCCGCAATAAAAGTGGCGAAGCCTTCTCGCCTGATTTTATTGAAACAAGACTGAAATTCAGCCCTTACATAAAAGAAGCGGTCATTTTTGGCGAAGCCCGTCCCTTTATTTCCGCTATGATCAACATTGATCTGGGCAACGTCGGCAATTGGGCGGAAGAGAGGATGATTCCCTACACCACCTATATGGATCTTTCCCAGCAGAAAGCTATTGAAGATCTGATTTTAAAGGAAGTCCGTCAGGTAAATGAACAGCTGCCCGAAGTCATGAAGATCAAAAAATTTGTTCTTCTTTACAAACTGCTGGACGCGGACGATGATGAATTGACACGAACAGGAAAAGTGCGAAGACGTTTTGTGTACGGATTATACATCAAAATCATTGAAGCCATGTATGGCGGGCTGACAAATGTTCCGGTGACGGGAAAAATCCGCTACCGGGATGGACGGGTGGGCGAGATTGAAACCACCATTAATATTATCAGTGTGGATTGAGGCAAGAGAGCATGGATTTTTTTCTGCAACTACTGGTCAATGGTGTGTGTATCGGATTGCTTTACGGAATTTCCGCTATGGGATTTGTCATGATCTTTAAAGCATCGAGTGTTTTAAATTTTGCTCACGGTGAGCTGCTTGCCCTGGGCGCTTTTTTCTTTCTGTCTCTGGTAACCTGGGGGAAAATTCCCGTAGCGGCTGCGTTTCTACTCACTCTCGTCGGCTGCTTTCTTCTGGGTTTTGTCATTGAAAAGTTCTTCTTAAGGCCGTTGATCGGTGAAAAACTCATTTTTGTCATTATGCTTACCGTGGGATTGGCCTCTATGTTCAAAGGCATGATCCTGTTGATCTGGGGGGGCAATTTGCACACTTATCCCGAATTTCTTCCTTCCGCCCTTGAATTGCAATTGGGAACGATTTATATCGCGCCGGTTTATTCGGCAACCCTGATCATCAGTGTGATTTTTCTGGTCCTTTTCGGTCTGTTTTTTAAAAAATCATCACAGGGGATTTTTATGCGTTCCGTGGCCGACAATCAGAAAGCGGCCCTGTCGCTGGGCGTTCACGTCCGGCGCGTTTTTGCGCTTTCCTGGGCGATAGCGGCTATGGTGGCCTGCATGAGCGGCATTGTGCTGGGCATCATTAACGGTGTAAATGTTCATGATTTAAGCGCCATCGGTCTGAAAGTCTTTCCGGTGGTGATTTTGGGAGGGCTGGACAGTATCGGCGGGGCCATCATCGGTGGCATCATTATCGGTCTTTTAGAAACGTTCACCGGCGGATATTTGTCTCCGTCTTTACGGGATGTTGTCCCTTACATGGTGCTGGTGATTCTTCTGATGGTCAAACCTTACGGGCTGTTCGGTCTGGTGGAAATTGAAAGAGTGTAAACATGAAAAAGCTTTCTTTTCATCCTTGCGGGAATTTTCGCGAAAGTTATGCGCAGGAATTAACCATTTTTGAAACCTGGTTCGGAAGAGTCAGCATGGGGGTGTTTCTGATCCTCCTTTTCGGTTTTGCGCCTTTTGTTCTGGATCGTTATTTTCTTTATATTTTAAACAATATCGGCATTTTGGCTATCGCGGCCATCGGCCTGAACATTCTGATCGGCTACACGGGGCAGATCTCACTTGGTCACGGCGCGTTTTTTGGCGTTGGCGCATACGCAGGAGCCATTTTGGCAACGCGGTTCGGACTGCCATTTTACATTTGCATCGGCGCGGCTGGTTTTATTACAGCAATGATCGGAATGATATTCGGCATTCCCTCCGGCAGGCTCAAAGGGTTGTACCTGACTATTGCAACGCTTGCCGGTCAGTTTATTATCGAATATGTTCTCATCCAGTGGGAAAGCCTGACCAAAGGGACTATGGGCATTACCCTTCCCGAACCGGGCATTCTGGGGTTTACCATTGCCGGGGACAAGTCCTTTTTCTTTGTCATCTTTACTTGCCTGGTCTGTATGACCTGGTTTGCCGTTAATATTATGCGCAGTAAGTACGGACGGGCCTTTATCGCCATTCGCGACAACGACCGCGCAGCGGAAGGCATGGGTATTCCCATTTTTAAGTACAAGCTGCTTTCTTTTGCCATCAGCTCTTTTTACGCGGGATTTGCCGGAGCCCTGTGGGCATATTACATGGTCAGTATTACCACCGAACCTTTTAATCTGGGACTTTCCGTGGAATTTATCGCCATGGTCATTATCGGTGGCATGGGAAACATACCCGGCGCGATTTTCGGGGCGACTTTTATCACGATTCTCAATGAACTTTTGAGATTTGCAACGGGCGAACTCATGAATATCGGGTGGGTAGCCGGCATGGGACTAAACATGGCGCCTCTGCGGGAATTTGTTTTCGGTCTGGCGATTGTCCTGTTCATTTTGCTGGAACCCAAAGGTCTGGCGGAATTATGGCGGATTGTTCGTTCCAGTTTCCGTCTGTGGCCGTTTTCGTATTAGGATGCATATGGGTGAGATTCTTTTACAACTGAATAATATTTCTGTCGTTTATTCCGATGTGATACAGGTGCTCAAGGGTGTATCGCTTTCCGTGGAGCGGGGCCATATTGTCTCGCTGTTAGGTAGTAACGGCGCTGGCAAAACCAGTACCCTGAAGGCCATATCCGGCCTTCTGAAACCGGAAAACGGTGAAGTGACTGACGGAGACATCATGTTCAACGGCGTGAATATCTCGAATCAGTCCCCCGAATTTATTACCCGTCAGGGAATCATCCAGGTTCTGGAAGGTCGTCAGCCTTTTAAATATCTTACCATTGAGGAAAATCTTCGTGTGGGAACGGCTACACGGCCGGGCAAGCCTTACAAAGAAGACTTGGAAATGGTTTATGCTTACTTTCCGGCTCTGGTCAAACGAAAGAAGGCACTGGCCGGTTACTGCAGTGGTGGAGAACTTCAGATGCTGGTTATCGGGCGCGCCCTGATGGCACATCCTCAGCTTCTGATGCTGGATGAACCTTCGCTGGGATTAGCGCCGCTCGTGGTACAAGAGATCTTCCGGATCATCAAAAAAATCAACGAAGAACACGGAACAACCATCGTACTGGTCGAGCAAAACGCCAATATGGCTCTGCAGGTTGCTCATTATGGCTATGTGATGGAGAACGGAAAAATTGTCATGGAAGGATCTTCCAAAGACCTGTCAGACAATCCGGATGTCAAAGAGTTTTATCTGGGTATGGCTGCTTCCGGCATCGCCAAATCTTACAAAGACGTCAAATCCTACCGCCGCCGCAAACGTTGGCTGTAACGCAAATCATTTTGACGTCATCGAATGATAAAAATTTTTTTTCCAAAATCGATTCAAGACATGCCGGAAAGAATTCAAGATGAATGATCCAGCGCCCTGCGCACTTCGTTTGCCAGAGAGCTAAGGGAAAACGGCTTTTGGATGAAATGCACTCCTTCGTCCAAAACCCCCTGATGTGCAATAATGTCGGCAGTGTATCCTGACATGAAAAGGATCCTGATCTTCGGATAAAGTGAAAGGATGTTTTGAGTCAGGTCGCGACCGTTCATTTCGGGCATCACGACATCGGTGATGAGCAAATGGATATCATTTTGATATTCTTTTGCTTTTCGAATAGCTTCTTTCGGGGTTTCCGCTTTAAGAACTTGGTAACCAAACTGCACGAGCATCGTCGCTGTCATTTCCAGAATGACCGGTTCATCCTCCACAAGTAAAATGGTTTCATTTCCGCGGGGCACGGAAGTTTCAGAATCCGACTGACGGCTATTGTCGGTTTTGCCCGTGTAACGGCGCAGATAAACACTGAACGTGGCACCCTGTCCGGTTTCACTATAGACATTAATAAATCCTTGATTTTGCTTTACAATTCCATAAACCGTCGCCAGTCCAAGACCGGTGCCTTTGCCCAGCGCCTTGGTGGTGAAGAATGGTTCAAAAAGTCTGTCCAGTGTTTTTTTGTCCATACCACAGCCATTGTCACTTATGGCGATTCGAACATAAGAACCGGGGAGGTAACTCGGGTTCCTGGCACAGTAAGATGGATCGAAGACCGCAGGTTTGGTTTCAATGACGATTTTGCCGACTCCGGAAATCGCATCACGAGCGTTTACACACAGGTTGGCCAGAATCTGATCAATCTGGCTGGGATCCATTTTCACCTTCCACAGACTTGCGCCCGGTTTCCAGACAAGATCGATATCCTCGCCAATGAGACGACGCAGCATCTTGAGCATTCCTTCCACGGTGTCGTCCAGATTCAGGACAATCGGTGCTGCGGTCTGTCTTCGTGCAAAAGCCAGAAGCTGTCGTGTCAAATCGGCTGATCGCTCAGCCGCTTTCCGGATTTCCTGAATTTCCTTATACAAGGGCTGAGACGAATCGATTTTCATCATGGCCATTTCCGAATGTCCCAGAATCACACCCAGCATGTTATTGAAATCATGGGCGATACCGCCCGCCAGACGTCCCACGGATTCCATCTTCTGTGCCTGGGTCAGCTGCTCCCTGAGGCGTTCCTTCTCCTGTTCGGAAAGCTTTCGCTCTGTAATATCGGCATTGGTTCCACTGAAAATCAATGCCTTTCCCTGCTGGTCACGACTGACCACATTGCCTCGTCCCAAGATCACCCGCCATGTCCCGTCTAATGCCTTCATGCGGAATTCTGTTTCATATTTGACCGGATCGGGAGATTGAATGGCCGCTTTTATCATGGCCATGGCCCGCTGGTAATCCTCGGGCGGGCAGATATCCTTCCAGGAGATTTGTCTTAGTTCTTCTTCCCGGCCGGAATAACCCAGCATTTCATACCAGCGAGGACTGTAATAGATTTCATTGGTTGCCAGATTCCATTCCCAGATGGCATCCGATGTTGCAGAAACAGCGCGGGCGTAACGCTGTTCGCTTTCTCTGAGAGCATCCAAAGCCTGGTGATATGCGGTTACATCATTCATCATAGAAAGCACCATCGGCTCTCCATGGACATGAATGATGATGGATGAAAGCAGGCTGGTCATCCATACCTTTTTTGCTGGAGACCATATCCGGACTTCCACAAGGTCAAGCCGGTTTCCGCCCTGTTCGAATTTTTGCCTGAGCTCTTCATTGGTTTCCGGATCAAGAATGCCAAGTTCCAGTAAAGACTTACCGATCACATCCTGGCAGGATAACCCCATAACTTTCAGATAAGCCATGTTGACATCCACCATCTCTCCGGTTTTTCTGCTTAAGAAAATAGGGTAGGGGCTTTGCGCGAAAATCGTCCGGTAGGATGCCTCGCTCTCACGGAGAGCCATTTCCACTTTTCGACGCTCCGTAAGATCAATCGCCACACTGACCAGATGAGCCACTCCGCCCAGAGATACAATCTCGGCGGAAAAAAGCATATGGTGAACATTGCCAAAACGGTTTTGAAAAAGGATCTCTTCTTCAACAACCCGTCTGCCTTTCTCAAGAGTCTTTCTTACTTTTTCTCGATCTTCCGGATTTTTCCAGATTCCCAAATCCATAGATGTATGGCCGATAACTTCCTCACGGGTATATCCTGTCATCCGCAGGAAAAAATCGCTGACCTCCACGTATTTTCCTTCCGACAGTGTGGATATTGTCGTAATGACCGGTCCCAGGTGAAAAGCCCTTGAAAACTTTTCTTCCGATTGCCGGAGGGCTTCATTGGCCGCCATCAGACGATTCTGGGCGTCCTGGAGGCGGTTGTTGGCGTCATCATATTCCCGATTAACCTTTTCCAGTTTTTCAAGTGCGATGGCCATATCGCGGGTTTTGGCTTCCAGCTCCTCTTTTTGCCGGAGAATCAAAGCTTCTGTGGCTTTCCGTTCGGTTGTGACCCGAAGCGACTCGATAGCACCGATCGTATTCCCTGAAGAGTCATAAAGAGGTTTGGCGATCCCCCAGAGATAAGCGCCTGTTTCTTTCAGAGCAGGCAAAAATACTTCAGCAGTAAGGGTATCTCCCTGGCGAATGAATTCGGTGTAATTTTTTTCAGTATTCCGTTTGTCCCCCCAAAGCAAATCGATGAGCAGCGGACGTTCGTAGCCGTAAAAGGGAAGAGAATAATCCTTGTTGGTTTTTCCCAGCATATTTTCGGCTTGCACACCGGTCAACTCTTCCATGGCCCGGTTCCACAAAATCACGTGCCCGTCCCGATCAATTACAAAAGTGGCGTCGGGCAGGAAATTAATGATGTCTTCGAGGCGCTGTTCCGAGTCTCGGAGGATAATTGCTGCATGGATGCTGTCCGAAATATCATGTTCCAGCACCTGAAAACCCTGAAGCGTTCCTCTGTTGTCTAAAATGGGAACGGCACTGCTCTCCAGATAGAGGGAAAAGCCGTTGCGATGCCGCCAGCGCAATACTTCTTTCGACCAACCGGTTTTCTGTTTGATGCACCGATCCAAAATTTCTGCGGATTTCAGAAGATCGTCTGGGTGAAGATAATGGTCAGCGCTTACGCCCACGATTTCCTCCGGACGATATCCCAGAATATTTTCTACGGCGGGATTGCTGAAGGTAGCGCAGCCATTAATGTCGATAGCCCGAAACCAGTCACGACTGGTGTTCACAAAAGATTTGAACCTTTCTTCACTGGACAGCAAGGCATCTTCCATCTGTTTGCGCCTTGTGATGTCGGTGATGATATGAACGGCACAGACAATGTTGGAATTTTCATCAAGGATCGGATCCGCAGTCACCTCGACCCAGCGGTCCTTCAGGGGCAGAATTTTACTAGCCCGGCATTTGGTTTCTTTCATGTTTTGAAGGGGACAGTCTTCCACATGATCTGAAGTGCCATGCACTGCCTCAAAACAGAAATGGCCGTCCAGTTCGCCACCGGTTTTATCCAGAATCTTTTCCGTGGCCTGATTATGTTTGATGATCCTGCCGTCCGGTTGAATCAAGCAGACAGAATCATTCATGGCGTTAAAAAAATTCATCCATGATTTTTCGTTTTCAGAACCGGACATCGCGTCATTCTGACTGGCAGCTGTTTTTTCCAGTTCTCGGATCCTGTTTTTTAAAACTGCTATTTCTTCGATCAGTTGACGTTTGGTTTTGGATGATTCATTCATGATGGCCATTTCATAATTTATTCATCTGCTTTGTCATTTCCGATATTGAAAATTTATTAAAAGGCAGAAAAACAATACCTAAAACAATCACGGGCGCGATGGCCAGAAAATGATAAACCAGGGCAAAGGAAAAGGCCTCCGGCTTTGCCACGGAAAAAAGGCTCAAACCCAGAATACAGGCATAATGCCAGTTGCCAACAAAACCAGGCGCTGCGGGAATGGCAATGCCCGCAATCAGAATGACCATGACGACGAAGGAAGCCAGTAGGGGCAAATCCATGCCAAATGCCAGAAGCAGCGCATAAATCGCGGCGACATCCACCAGCCAGACCAGGGTGGATAGCAGGAATAAATACAAAAGCCGTTTAACGTCGGTAATCACCTGAAAACCGTCAATAAAATGGTCAAGGGCATGACGAACTTTCCGGGCCAATCCGGAGGGGAGAAGTTTCAACATCCGTTCAATGATCGCAACGGCCGTTTCTCTTCGCCAGACCAATCCGGAGATACAAACGATCATTATCAGAGTCAGAATAAAAAAGAGGATGCCGGACTTGATCATCCATGACGGCAAATCCTGTAGAATCAAAACCGCAATCGTAATGGTCAGAACCGCGAGGCTGTCCAGCACTCGTTCAACAATAATGGTTCCGAGCGCGGAAGACATTTTAATGGAACTTTTTTGGGCAATCAAATAGGGCCTAGCCAACTCCC
>Ga0209096_1002356_pt1 | contig 18466 bp, 22 predicted proteins | sample AD_UKC034_MetaG_FD_184407 | JGI IMG/M metagenome (GOLD analysis project Ga0209096, IMG submission 184407) | Active sludge microbial communities of municipal wastewater-treating anaerobic digesters from USA - AD_UKC034_MetaG (SPAdes) (version 2) | ecosystem: Engineered > Bioreactor > Anaerobic >... | reverse complement strand
ATGTCTTCATCATCTTTAACGTACAAGATTCTCGCAGTAAGATCATTTTTAGAAAATGTTTCGGTCAGAAATTCAGAGATGTTTAGATTCATCTCTTTTACTTTCTTAACAATAGAAATGGGAAGAGCCACAGTTACTTTAGTGGTATCTTCCCCATACTTAGGCAGTCTTGCCATCCAAAACCACCTCAGGAGTATTTGTGCAGTCCATAGTTTATCAATTGATTTACACTTATAAATATATTTGCATATTTCGAAATATATATTAGTAGGAAACACTATTCAATAGTAGTGTTATGAGGTTATCGAATATGTTGAATCAGAAGATACTAATATGATCTACACACATAGTCCAGAAAGTATAGGTTCGAGTAAACAATATATTAACAAAAACATAGGGTTTGACCGATTTTTGGATAATTGTCAGTATCGCTTGACTGAGTTCTTCTAATTTCGTTCAATACGTATTAAATGTTTTTGAGCTTCATTTAATACGTATAAAAAAGTTTAATTTGTTTACTCTAATATAGATATTATAGTATAATTGTATCTCTAATCTATATGTTGGAGTTATAGACCTCTGTTTCCATTGGAACTAATAACTACATGCTTTAAACCAAATTCTCGTATTGAAAATTACTACATATAGCTTTTAAAGTATATGTTGGAGTTATAGACCTTCGTTTCCAGTGAAGCGAAATTTCCACTGTAGATATATATATATATTTATTGAATACGTATTAAATATATCATGAAACATTTGATACGTATAAAATAAAAACTAAAAGAAAGTAATCTTTCATGTCTGTAAATGTAAATATTATAACATATATATTAGAGTTGATAATGGCATGAGTATCACTTTCAGTTTTTAGTAGAAATGCAACCTTTTGAAGCGAAATCAATTTATACCAAAGTGATCTACTTAGTAGTATGATAATTCGAAATATAAAAAAAGTTGCAGATAAGTACATTATTTTATTTATGATTTCAGTTGTAGCGTTAGTAGTTTTTTTAGGTCTTGCCTTTGCAATTATTGCAACACCACTGATTCCTAATGAAACGTATATCGTTGCAGGATTTTTCTTTTCGGTATTAGTGGGAGCAGGGTTGTATTTTTTAGGCACTTTATTAAAATAGTCTTTGAACTAATATATATCTTAATAGTTATCTGACCTGTTAGAAATATATATATAAACATATATTTCTGAGTATGTTAGAGGTGTAACACCATCGCTAACATACCCAACGCTTCAACAGGATATTCTGCTTATGGAGAGTATTTCTCCTCGACTCCTACTGCTTCGCAACTGTTACAAGCTAAAATCACCTCTACTCAACCCAAAACAACAACTACACAAGTGCCTGGTTCTCGAATTTCGACCAAGAGTTCTTCTTCTAAGAAAGCTTTAACCACCTCGACACAGGCGGTGTCAAAAACAACTTCTGTCGAGGAACCAAGAACACCGTCTGTGTCATCTTCTTCCCAAAGTCAAAAAACGAGCAAACCTTCAGGTTTAGTAGTTTCCGAAAAACCTGCATCTTTTGTTAGAGCAAGACAGAATCTAATTGCGACAGGAGTGGTTAGACCTACCGTTCCAAAAGATACTAACAGAACTGAATATTATGATGAGGAAGCGAAGACCTTCATTCAAAGAACTGCTTTAACAGGGTACTCAGGACTTGACAGTTCAGGTCAAGGCATGTACTTCTCAGGCGAAAGAGAATCTCAACTGAATAGAATGACTCCGACAGAGAAATTCACGCAACAGATTGGAAGTCAAGGGTTGCAACAGATGGGCTATACCCCAGTCAGTACAACACAGGGAGAAAGATATGTTAAGCTTGAACAAGTCCAGCCAACAGACAGCAAGTTCAAAGGCAACGTAATCGAACCGTACAAACCAGTGCCTTTCGCAACAGCCAAAACTTATGCCAGTGATTTTGTAGCAGGATTCAAAGAATCGCCGTTTGCACCATTCCAAATGACATTTGGTGGAAGTTATTCCGCTGGCAAGATGCAAACCGAAACATCGTCTGATTTTGCAAAACGAAAGTTAGCCTACACAGTAGGTTCAATTTCTAATCCTGCACTCCAATTATGGAGCATTGATGCACTTAAATCTGTTGGTTCTGTTGCAGGGGGTACAATTGGCACATTATCCAAAACTCCTGTGGGCAAGGTTATTGGAGGTCTTGGACTTGTTGCATTAGGTGGTTACACACTAAAAAAAGCCAGTGTAATAGAATCAAGAATTACTAATAAGGAATACTGGGCATTGCCTGGCGAGACTTATAATATAGGTTTTGACATTGCCCGCATGAGTGCGTTCTCTCAGGGGGTTAAGCAAGGTCTTGCCAAGTCTGACTTTGTTACAGGTGGTGCTTCTGCATCATCAAGCAAATCTACTTCAATGCCTTCTGATTACAAGTATAAGATCACATCTTCAGAGGTTAATATTGGCGGTCAAACTCAAACCTTGAAACAGGGATTTATTGCTGAATACCCTAAACCTACCAATCCTATCAGCCAATTTCTTAAACTAAAATCAACCCAGCCAAGCAGGGTTGTATCTTTCAGTGAAGTTGGGGGGACACGAGAGATAATAGGTCAAGACTTAAAGACAGGCATGTTTACTCGGACTGTTCAAGACTTGTATTCAGGTCGAAGTATCAGTACAATGTACCAAGCTCCTAAAGGTCAGTTCAATTCAGGCGTGAGTTTGGATAAGGGATTCATTGGTCAGAAAGTGTTCATTGACAAATCCCAATCCCAAATGTTGGTGCCAATAGACAAGTCGTGGTCTGCACCTTCATACGCCGAAATCATGGCGTACCAAAACCAACCAACTCTTAAAAGTTTGACCTTGTTCGATTCAACTTCTCCTACTTTAGTGACTCGTAACACTCGTGAATTGTTTGATCTCAAATCCCAAAACTTAGCGTATCTTGAGAGGTCTTCATCCAAGATTGGAATCTATGACTCTAAGATTGACCAGCCCAGTACTTCGTTATGGGTCAAAAAATATAATCAAATTCAATCCGAGAAAGTTAGTCAAGTAGGAATCTCGACCACAGAAACATTCAAGCAGACTGATCTCATTAAGCAAGTCGGCACAGGCGAGAGGTATAACCTCGATACTGGATTGAAGGTGTCCACAGGAACGTCTATGCAAAAAACCAAATCCTATCCTCAATTCGAGATAGGTGGTGAAGTATCCTCAAAGAGAATGTTCGATTATACTCCAAGAAAAGACACAGTTTCTAAACTCCCAAAAGAATTGAGAGGTCTTGACGGCATAACACCACCATCAGCCGTCAAGGTCTCTCAAGCAACGACAACCAGTATCGGTGCCAAGCGAGAGATATCCTCAACTAAAGCGTATCTGATTGTAGAAGGTCAAAGCAAAATGGTGCCTAAATATAGATCGCCATTATTTCAAGGCAAAAAAGCTTCTGCACAATTGTATGATCTCAAATCACTCAGCAAGCCTAAATCCACTCAAATTAAAATCAAAACTCAGAAGATAGATTCTGAGTTCGATACTTCTTTCGACCTTGGCAAGATGTGGCAAACATCAGGCATTAACTTGACTTCGACTCGAACCAGTTTAGGTCTGTCGAGCATGGTATTAATTAAACCAGATACACGAACCCGAACAGAATCAAGGTCAAAGCTGAATATTAGACAGGTTCTCAGTTTGAAAAGTAATTACAAAATGTCAACTTCGATGATTCCTGCAACCCAAATTAAAACTGCACAAGTAATCTCCCCAATTCAAATCTCAACTCAAAGAACTCAACAGTTGTCTGCAACCAGTTCCTTGGGTGCGTACCCATTTCAACAATTAGGGTTCTCTTCAAGCTTACCTGTTAGAACACCAACTCCTAAACTTCCTGACTTGCCGTCTTTTGGTTGGGGCAAAGGTTCGAGGTCAAGTAGTCAAGGCAACGGTTTCGGGTTTGGGTCGGTACGCAGATACACTCCTTCTTTGGTAGCTTACGAATTTAATATTCGAGGCAAACGCAAGAGTGATACTGCGTTGTTTACAGGTTTCGAAGTACGACCTTTGTGAGGCTAAAGAATGGACATGGATTATCAGCAACAACAAGACCAATACTATGATATGCCACCTCCGCCAATGACTGGTGGCATGGGCATGCCTTATTATTCTCAGGGCGTGTCTGACACGTTAATCGAAAAGCAACAAGATTTGACTCAGTTATATGATGCGTTCTACTCGTTATTATCAGGACTCGAAAAACGAGAAGACGAGAACGGCGACCTGCGTTGGTTTGAGGTTGTAGGCGCAAAACCAATCTTGAACACTGAAGGTATAAGAACTTGCATGGCAATTTTCAAGTCGTTAGTTAATGCAAATAATTTGAATTCAAGTTATAACGACAAACAGATCCGACACATTTTGGGTCAAACCTCAAGAGAGTTAGTATTGATTCTTTATATGAACTATCCCAAATGGACTCCGAACATAAGTGACGACAATGCGTTATCATTCGATTCTGCGGTTTCTATCGTTAATCTGTTCATTCTCAATACTGCCTACCAGACGTTACTAAGGGCTTTAGACGGTAAAGAACGAGAGACTTCAAGACAGAAATATTCTATTAGTGACGTTAGATCAGGACAGCCACGCAGGGGTTTGTTTCAGAACATCGGGGGGCTGTTCAAGTTTTAGTGAGGTAGATTACAATGAACATACAAGCAATAATAATGTTGATAGCGGTTGCATTTTTCGTATTTGTGTTGATAATAGTTGGTATCTTTGTAGCTTTTGTCAAGAAGAAAGAGTTCGTTCATAACTTTTATTTGTTCGATTCGTACAAGATAATTAACCACTACAAAGCGAGATTGATTGATGATAATAACCCCGCAAAAACGCCTACGTTCTATTTAATAAAAGCCAATTCTGCATGGATTAAATATGTACTTGCCTTCTTTGGCAAGAAATGTATAATTTATCAAAAACCTTCTGACAAGTATGTGTACCGAAGTCCGAATTATATATTCAATGTAATCGGCTCTATTGACGATGAGAACATCACGCCAATGGAAGTTGATTGGAACGGTATAACCCAAAAACCAATCCTTGACGAGGAACAGAGGAGAGTCTCAACAGTAACAGCATTGAGGAACACCGAGAAGTTTATTGGTGGCAACTTGATGCAGATGATTGGCACAGTTATGTTGGTACTATTTTTCATAATGGGGATCATCGGGTTCGTGTTAGTAAGTTCGTTCTATGACGGTCAGACCCAAAAAGCAGTCAACCTGATGGAGAAACAGAATGATGCGTTTGTTCATATCGCGGAAGTCATCAACAAATACGGTAGCGAGACCACCCAGATCATTAAAATCTTAGCACAGCGAGAAGGGATCTACATCAACCCTGACGCACCGCCTGAGGTGGTACCATGAGTTTCTTGACTGGGGGGGATGCAGTAGTCCAAGGAATACTGATAGGCAATCCTATTGCTATGATCGGACTGGCTTTGATTTTTGCGTTCATGTATTTTAAGAGTGAGAACGAGATCAACAAACAAATCTTCTTGATCATTTTGTTATCTACACCTTTTTTCATTTTGTATCCTTTATCGGTTGTAGATGATTTTTATCTCAAAGTGATATACTTGTACGCTGGAATTTTAGCGTTTCCTATTTTCATTGGGCTATGGAATTTGTTTGGAATACTGTTCCATCATCTAACCCAAACCATCGGAAAATGACATCCAAGAAAACAAGGCTGGTGCGTGTACCTGCGTATGTACACGCCGAATTGAAAGAAATAATTGAATCGCATAAACGAGTCGGGATTAATCTTACCACTGCACAAGCATGGGAGATCTATAAGACCGTCTACACGCCTAAAAATATGAAATGGAATTTAATATGAGACGAACCCAAAGAAAGAAAGGACAGTTTGTTGATATTTTGTACATTGTGTTTATAGTGGTAGCTATGATCTTAGGTCTGTTCGCCTACAAATATATAGATTCTACGCTTAAGACTGCCTTGTTCAATAATGTTACTATGGACAATGCTTCTACTGACGCATACACCAAAGTATCTAACACAACTTTCGGGTTGGTCGATTGGATTCCGTTAGTGGCTTATATAATGTACACGATAGCTGTTGCAGGTCTGACGTTCTTGGTTAGAGGTAACCCCTTGTTTGTGGTCTTATTGTTCGTGTCGGTCTTGATTGTTGCGTTCTTAGCGTTTGCGTTTCAAGATGCAGTTCAAGGTTTTGTAGAGACTACTCTGTTTTCAGGCTATCGGACTGAGTTGCCTATTACCATGTGGGTTTTATCGAATCTGCCAATTATGTTGATCGTATCTTCATTTTTTTGTATAATAATGTTGTTCGTGAATGTATAATGAATAGAGACAAAGAGTATATACGGAACGGGTATTGGTTTATGTGTGTCTCAGTTTTAATGTTCTTGGTCTTATTTCATTTTGGCAGTTCTCAGTTAGTTGAGTCTCCATATAGTTCAGTTAATGATTTATACAATAAGGATCAGATTTTTCCAAAGCTTTCAGTCAATGATAAAGATACATTACACGCAGAATTTAAGGTTTTAAATCCTTTAATATCGGCGGTGGATTTTGGCAAAAGCAGTTTGAATGTTTTAGAGATTGATTTCGATAAAGTTTGTGGCGATGTTGTTTCTTATAGTTTCGAGTATAAAACAAATTGTACTAAAGAAATAAAGACACCTGTCCTAAAAAAGATAGAAATATGTGGCGAGGAAAGAGGCGAGTTATACGCCAAAGACGGTTGCATCATAGATGAGGTTGTCGATTATTATATTACTTCTTATGAAACTTATGAATGCTGGCAAGAGACAGATAAACTCCCTGCGGGTGTAAGAGACTACAAACTCAAGGTTTTGCCAAAAATATCTAATTGTGGCAATTCTTGGGGATATAAGATTGATTGGATTCCTACGCTAAAAACTACTAACACCTTGACTGATGAAGTGTCTGAATTCACTAAAGAGGAATGGGCTTGGTTCAATTCCACTTGGCAATACAGGAATCTTCTCAATGTATCGCATATAGATAGAAGCGTGTATAACGCTTCAGTAAAAGTTAAACTTAACACAACAAATTTTAATTATTCGCTTGCTAACACAACAGGGCAAGATATTAGGTTCGCACTTGATAACGGCACAATGCTTGACCATTATATCCAATCTTGGAACTCTTCAGGCGAGTCTCGGATTTGGGTAAGAATGCCATACTTAGAACAGAACACTAACACTACAATCTATATCTATTACGGTAACCCTGAAGCTACATCAATAAGCAATATGACTAATGTGTTCGGCACAGGCTTGATTTCATTTTGGGATTTTGATAATAATGTTATAGACGTATGGGGTCAGAACAACGGCACAATTCAATCAGGTGTAGATTTATATAATGTCTCATCAAGAAACGAGACCAATCAAAGCAAGTATTTCAGGGGCAATTCTCTTGAACAACCTTCAGGCGATATAACTAATTTAACAGTTGGAAGCAATACAATAGATTTAACAGGTCAACCATTAGTTTTTATATCATCTATTAATTATGTCCCTAATCCCAGTACTGAGGGCAGACATATATTTACAACACTTCAGAATAAGGGTTATGGAATATATTTGGCACCAAATTTAACGTTGGGTAAAGTTGGAGTTGGTGAAAAGCAGTCGGGGGTTGATATAATTTCTAATTCTTGGCAAAACATAGGCGTTAAATTAAGCAATGATTATGTGTCGTTCTATACTAATGGCACTCAGCGAGCTAATTTATCATATAATGTAACTTTCAATGCAGGTAATACTTACGGAATTGGCGGTATTAGAAAGGATGCAGCGCTTTGGTCTATGAATGGTAGTATAGATTATATTAGAGTATATAACCGAGAAATGTCCGATAATGAAATTAGCAATCTCTCATTAGTCTATGAGCCTACCATTTCATACTTTGGTGATATGGAAAACGGCACAACTCCTGAACCAGTCGGCAACTTGACAGGCTGTGCCGAGTTGAACGTATCTGGATTGTATTACAACCTGACTACTGACATTCTCAACTCCAACGAATCAGTGTGCATGAATATCACTGCCACTAATATCACACTGGATTGTCATGGACATACGATTGAAGGGGTTGATGCTGATTCCAGTGATGCTATTGCAATAATGGGCAACTACTCTAATCCTGTACGAAAAGATATTATTATTAAAAATTGTATAATCAAAGATTTTTTTCGAGGAATCAGAATATCTGGATCAACATACATAACAGCAATAAACAATTCTTTTGTATCTCAAGATTTTAGTGGAATCTCAATGGTGTCAAACAGAAATAATCAAATCATAAACAATACTTTCGATGAAAACTACAGGGGAGTCTATATTTCTGAAACTGATAACTCCAATATATCTAATAATATTATTACTGATTCAGTTAATTATGGAATCTATGGATTCGCAGACAGTAGCAATGTTTTAATTAATAATAATTATTTAAACAATACAAATAACACACAAATTTTTTCACCATACACATTTAAAGCTGACTGGAACACCACGAACAGCACAGGACAGAGAATTGATAACAAGACTGGAAATATTGGGGGCAACTATTGGGCGACCCCCAACGGTACAGGGTTCTCGCAGTTATGTGCCGATGCTAACGAAGATGGGTTCTGTGACGAAGCGTACACGCTTGCACAGAATAATATCGACTATCTTCCATTGTATTACGAGTTAGATCCTTCCGAAGTATGGTTCGGTGCTTATGATTCTTTATCCAATCCAGTAACTTTGTTTGATGTAACTATCAATAATACTACTCAAAACAATAGCGTACCTTTCATGCTTCAAGCAGGGGCTTATAATGCCACCTTCTCTAAGGAAGGATGGATGAATCAAACAATAGAGATCAATGTAACTGCATTGAGCAATTCAACTTTCAACTTTACTGGTTTATATCAGTCGATAATCAATTTTATAGCATCCAAGTATATAACTGACGAGTTCATAACCGACTTTTATGTCACGATTAATAACGTGACAAAACCCAGTTCAGACTACTGGTATGTAATGGGTGGCGATTATATTGTTACATTTTCGAAAGCGGGCTGGTTTAACAAATCAATAGATATTCATGTTGTAAATGGAAGTTCTGAGACTTACACATTCACTGATATATACGACAAGATTTGGATGATTTACGCAGTAGATCATAACGGTAATAATCTGACTGAGTTCGAAGTCAACCTAAGTAACTCAGAATATTCATGGCTGGATATGTGGTACACATACACGGGTTATATGGATGTTGAAGTATTATCGGAATTGGATTATAACCTGTCATTCGCTTCAGTCGAAGACGGTGGATATTTGCCAAGAACATATCTTGACCAAAGCACAGCTTCGGATTTTGTGGCGGAACTGCATCAGGCTGAGATACGTTTCAACCTGACCGAGATTGATTCAGGCACACCACTAACGTCTGTATTAATCAACAATGTCTTATCCAACCTGACCGAAGCGAGTAGTACAAGTAGCACTTGGTCTATAAAGAAAGTCTTCCAAACCAATGCGACACTGGTGCCTTATGCAACATCAACTTTACGGATGAACAACGCTGATCAGTCTGCCGAACTGATTCATGAGTTCTTTTATAACGATAGTAGCCAAGTCAATACCAGCACATTATCAACTACGAGTTTAACGGATGTAGAGTATACAATTCTCAACCCGTATCCTGACAAGCTGGTTGATACTGTCAAGGTATGGTTGAGACGGAATGCTTCAAGCGGGACTGCGTACTCTAATTATACCTATGTATATTCAGGCGATGAATATACAGGCAGTACAATCTACGCTTCGGCTGGCGAACAATCTTTCTATTTTGTTCTTAGACCTTATTTTGATTTGAATCAAACTATCGATATATTGGCACTCAGTAACGATACTATTGACCTTGAGATGTACACCAACGAGATATGGTTGTACGGTACTCGAAGCCAAGTCTTGGAGAACTTCACTTGCACTTATGAAGGAAACGTCATGTATTCTAATCCCTATCGTATATCCAATATCTTGACACCTGCTTCGAACATGACTTGTACTAAGTCAGGGTTCAAACCTGCGACAGTATCTCCAAGCACTTCGACACCAGCCAACGAGAGTTTCTATCTTGACGAGCTAACTACCACGTCATTCCCTATATATGTATATGACGAACGTAACCTGACAGAGATCAGCAATGTTACATTGTATGTGTTCGGCGAAGAGCCGTATGTTTTCAACTGGACTAATTCGTCACGAACTATTGCAGTGAATGGTTCAGAAGTGACTGGAATGCTTTTCATTAAAGACGGATATATCAATGAAGAGTATTACATAGATATATCCGAGGTATATGGTTACATTAATGTGTACATGTTGCCTGCCAACGCCTCGTTCAATACCACATTCACACTCCAAGATAATATCAACACTCCAATTAGAGACGGATTTGTTGATATATACCGTTTCCATCCCAGTTTGGTGTCTTACATACTGGTTACTACTGCCAAGACCGACCAGAACGGTAACGCAACAATACCTCTTGAGTTGAACGCTTTCTATAAGGTAAAGACTCGACAAGTATTATCAAGTATCCCTTATAACGCAATTGATTTCCCGTTCATGCCAGCATCAACAGAGTTCTTAGTCAGGTACGGACTGACCGAAGCAGAACAGAATAGTGCAATCATATTCATGAACATGGTCTATAACTTGTCATATTCTAAAAACGGATTGAACCAAACAATTTTCAAACTAACTTTCAATGATTTATCGGGCATAGTTAGAAGTGGCTGTCTCAAAGTAATCGAGAAAGGAGTAACCACTAACATCCCACTATGTACCAATTGCCTGAACGCCAGTGCAGGCGAAATCCTGTGCGTGATTAATCAATCTGATTATGTCAATACCATCAGTGGTTGGGGCGAGTTTGATACAACAACAATCCACTCCAAGTATAACACCCCCGCTAAAGATGTACTCAAGGAAGAGGGGTATTTGGATTTAGGGACAGCTGGACTTTTCGTTACGTTCTTACTCACAGCTACTGGATTGATCGCAGGCTTATTCATCAGTGTTCCTGTTGGACTGATGTTCTTAGTAGCGACCTTGATCCTTGCAATAGGCACTGGTCTGTTCTGGATGCAGATTAGTTCGATAGTATCCTTAATCATCTTGATTTTGTTAATAATATTCAAACGATAAAAATGGATAACCAAAACTTCGTATCAATGATTGTAGCAGGACTGTTTGTTGCGGTTCTTGTTATTACAGTCATAAGTCTGTTCCATTCCAGTTTTGACGAGATATATTCGTCAGTCAATCCCAACGCATCAGTATCGTTGCAGGATTTTTCAAATATAACTTCTGAAGCAGTCGAAATCTCGAGTACAATGGAGAACTCGACCAATGCAGACTGGGGAGTATCCACCTACAAGAATATAGGGTTCGGAGTTCTGCGAACTTTGGGTAATATGCCAAGGATCTATAACGCATTGTTCAATAGTATTGCAAGAGATTCAGAAGGCTATATTGATTCAAGAGTCATAACCCAATTGTACTTTGTAATGTTAGTTTTATTCGTGTTAGCGATTGTGTTTATAGTGTTCGGGGTGTTCTTATGAGCAACTTCAGTGCCATCAAAAACATGACTGAGTTCATGCCAGTCATTATTGCCATCAATAACGAAACAGGCACCTTGATATTCACAGGCATCTTCTATTTGTTGCTGGTATTAATATTCGTGTTCGCTTCAAGAACTGCATCCCCAATCAAATCATCATTCGTGGTTGCTGTTGCTGGGTTCGTGTTCTCGTTATTGTTATCGTATGCAGGACTACTTCCGACTTTACATTTCAAACTCATGATAGGAGCGTTAATAGTTACAACAATAATCAACTTCATTTTTCAGGGTTGAGTTTCACACTAAAAGGCGGGCTTTTTAGCACAAACTCGGCATTCTACGAGGCAAAAAGATGGGATTCGCACAAAAACAGTATGGGTATGTCAATAATAACCCATTCGCACAAGATTTGAAGCAACAACTTAAGTTTCAGATTAGTAATCAGATTGCGTTATGCACACGAGTTCTTTCGTTCCCACAAGGGTTCGCACAGGCTTATGGCTGGGAAGCTGTTGTCTTCCCGATCCAAACTCTTGAAACTCTGATCACTGGATTTCTTAAGTACAAAACAACAACCACCATGACTGACTTGGATGAAGAAGAAACGACAGTAACCGAAAAACGCAGAACAACCTACAAACTGAGACCCATTAAAGAATTAGATGATAGATACAAGGCAGTCATTCGGAAAACATTCCGAGATAAATCATACTCGGATGCACGTTATCTTGCATACTTACAAGAGAAGTTTTTGATATTATTACAGGTTTGTCTTGATAAGCAGATTGTTGCAGTCAAAAAGAAATACACAGAGGTAGTCTAAAATGAAAGCGATATACATCCAAGTAACTGACGAGATTGAGAAGATGTCTGCAATGAATCTGTACTGCGATTCTGAATCTACAATGAACCAGTTAGAAGACATCCAAGCAGTAGTCGGCAACAAAGGCGAAAGATTATTGAAAGCCAAACTCAAAGAAAAATACGAACATATTAAAGAGGTTTATGATGCTATCAAAACAGGTTACGTTTTAAATCTACAATTCACTAAAAAAATGAATTTGATTGTTGTACCTTATTTTTTGACTGAGGATCCTAATCTGTTATATTCGTTCAGTGTGTCTTGGGACAAGATGGGCGTTCATGCCACCAAAAAATATTTCAAAACATTCTTTGATAATGTCAAAATTCTGCCTTTCGAACAAATAGAAGAGTTAGAAAATGAAACGAACCAAGAAGACTAATATCGAAGATGAACTGGAAATGTCCGAGTCTGACCTCAGTCCCGAATTAGAAACTCCTGAACCTTCAGACGAAGATGTCCAAGACGAAATCTCAGACTTCGATGACGAGGAAGAAGTAGACCAAGAATTTACAAAACTTAATATAGGTCATTTCCAGCGTTTCGTTCTTGACAGGATTCATGTTAGGAACACTAACTATAATATGGTATTCTTGGGCGAGCCTGGTAGTGGCAAGAGTTGGGCAGGTCTGAGGATGGCAAGCAAACTCAACCCTAAATTTGTTAAGAATCCTATTGTTGTTTTCTCGGTTCAGGACTATCTTATGATGATCAAGAACAATCTTGTGAAGAAGGGGGATGTTATCATTTTCGATGAGGTAGGTGTAGCAGTCAATAAGAAGCTGTGGTGGAGTGTTATCAATCGAGCCGCAAATTTAACCTTCCAAACGGTAAGGAATCGGAATTTTGTTACAATCTTCACCACTCCGTTCCCTGATTATGTTGATTCAGACACTCGGAAACTGTTCCAAGTTTTCTTTAAGTATAAAAAATCAATGGACAAATCCCAAATGCGAGTCTTCTCAGCATATAAGATCAAGTTCAACGATTTTTATCACAAATACATGTATTCAAGGTACAAGTTCAGTGTCAACGGTGAACTGTTAGAACTCAACGAAGTTCTTTTTAAGAAACCCAAGCCTGATCTTATCAGGAAGTATGAAGCACTGAAAAAAGAGTTCCAAACAAACCTATATAAGAGTGTTTTTGAAGAAGTCATCAAAGCCACTTCCAGCGATTCAGAACAGTGGAAACTCAAAGTAGATGGGTTAATGCCTACTGTCGAGAATGATATAGACTCGTTTTTGGTGCGAGACACAAAAGGCAACGAGAAGATAGACCCTGCATTGATCAGGGCAAAACACGGCGAACAATTGCAGGTATGCCAAGCAGTAAGTACAATTCTTGAAAAGAAGTATGGATTAGGAAGGTACTCTATTGCATGATAAAGAGGTAAAACAAAATGAAATATAACCAAACTGGAAAAAGAAAGTCTATCGTAGCCGATAGACTAAGAAAAGCAAAAGTGCCTGGAAGAAGAAAAAGCAAATCAGGTAAGTACTATACTGAAACCCGCCGAAATCGAAGCGACCTCAAAGGAAAACGTATATAATCTATTTAGGTTTCCTTTGTTGTTTTATCAGACTTTTCAGTATCTTTTGTTCAGGTAGCCACACCTCTATAATTTCAGTAATTTTCGGTTTGACTCTACTTGAATAAATCCCTGTAGGATCTTTTTTATCTCCCATAATTCTTTTACTGAGGGCTATCTTTTCGGCATTTGTGAATATTTTACTCATTTTTTTCTCACCTTTATGTTTTTAAAATCTATATGCACCTGTTGGTGCATATGATGTTGAGTATGTTCTATCTATCTGGTGTAGCCATTCTTCAATATTATTACAAACATCATTAATCATTTCCAAGAATTCATTATAATTTTCTTCCTCTGCTTCATCAGTGTTATCTATCACGCCGTTATATCTATCGTTATCGTTTGGGAATTCATCTATTGCAGGGATTCCCTCAATAACTGGCAAATCAAGGTCGAGAAGCCTAATATTAATATTTTCTAAAAAGGCAGAGTAAGAGTTACTGTCTCCATGTTCAATATAATAATAATCCTCTCCGAACACATGTAGTTTATGTCTCATCGCACATATTTCTGCTATTAATTCGTGCTGTTCTTCTGATAATGTTTTTATTTCGTTTTGCTTGTCCATATGTGCTAAAGCACACATTTCTCTTCTTTCATATTCTTCTTTTTCTATCATTTTTTCACCTTCTTATGTTCTTAACCTCTTACGTATAGATAAGTATCACTCATATATAAAGATTTGTATTCTCTTACATATATTTAAGTAGTTTAATCCAAAAAACATCTTAGTAAAGTATATTTTAGAAAATATGCTTTGAAAGATGGTGTAACACTTCTCTGCAAAACCTCGACGACAAAATGAAAAAGGTGTTAACACAACTTTATATATGAGTGCTTCAATATATATATTCAAGTCCTAAATAAGGACTTGGATGTGATAAAATGAAAAAGCTATACAACAAAAAAGGAAATCTTGCAATTGTGAATGCAGTAATCGGCTTCGCATTATTCTTGGGAATAATGGTATATGTGTTCGGAGTCCTGAAGACAAGCATCAATACAACCGAAACAGACACCTTCTTCGATGCCATGGTCACACAAGTGACTTCAACAACTGGAGTAATTGGAGCAGTAGTTGTGCTTGGAATAATCGGATTAATCTTCGTTGTAATCCCACTTTTCAGAAGCAAGTAAGCCTGAAAAATGAGATCCTCAAGAAGCATTAAGCTGGATCGTGCTAAACGGAGCAAAGAGAACTGGGAACGTGGAAGAGGTGCTAAAAGAAAAGGCAACCCTTCTTACAAACCAGTAATCCGCAAAGGCAGAAAGGTTTACATTCTCCGTAAACGGAGATAATTTTTTATTTTATTTTTTAGTATTATTAAGGTGCGTCATCTTGTAACTCCTTGATAAGTTTAATCACATCTTGTCTTGTATTCTCAACAATCTGGAAAACAAAATGATTGAATCTGCCTCTTGTAATAACACAATCTATAAGATTTTTGTCGTTTCTAATTTCTATTGGTTCCTCATTATCCCAGACAAAAATATCTTTAGGATAGGGATTCTTTAAACTCTGTATTTCTTCAATCATTTGTTTTCTTATCTCTTTTGTGTATAGTTCAAGACAAGATGGAACATCATTAGTCTTATCTACACATTCATTCCATAAATCATGTATTGTCATTGTAGCACCTTAATTTTATTGTATTTAATACGGAATTAAGAGAAGTCCCGTTAGGGATTTGGGAAACCTCGCAAGGTTTCCTCTTAATTCCTATTAAATGCCCCGTAGGGTCGGCGTTAGCCGAAGTATGAATAAATCCCGATAAGTCCCTCAATGTCTTTTGAGATAATCTTTCAGATATAATTTTACAGTATTCAGGGTCAATTTCAAACCCGATGTATTTTCTTTCTAATTCATAGCATGCTTTTGCTGTTGTACCTGACCCCATAAAAGGGTCTAAAACAATTTGATTTGGTAATGATGATGATTTTACTATTTGTCTAATAATCTTTAAATTTTTAGCTGTCGGATGATACCACGATTCTTTTTTAGTATGATTGGCTAAAAGACAATCATGTATAAATATTTCTCCATCGTGGTTGAGTTCGTCTGTTTTTGAGCAAACATAGAATACTTCGGAAGTCCGAAGTATTCTGTTATGAGGTTGAGAGCAGTCATTCGGTTTATACAAATTACATGCTTTCTGAAACTTCAATTTTGAATTAAAAAGACATTTCCAAAATAATGGAAGTTTCTTTCCTGCATCAAAAAAGATTATAACCGAATGCTTCGGCTTGATAACCCTTGCTAATTCATCAAAAACAGGAGTTAAAAATTTAACAAAATCTTCTTCGCTTAAATCATCATTAGCAAAATCTTTCTTTAAATTATATGGGGGGTCAGTAACAACTAAATCTATTGAATCATCGGGTAATCTTTTTAGACCCTGAATGCAGTCCTCATTGTAAATTATATCTGTTTTCATTTGATTATATCAGTTGCTCCATGCTGTGGAGGGATTTATTCATATTGCATTTAATACGTATTTATCGAACTTTTAATTTCTCAAAATCAGCTATTTCAGTACAATTACTCCTATAATGGTCAAAAAAGCCTGAATAAAAACAACTAACAACACAAACCACCCACTCAGTGTGATGGTTAAAACTATCGAAATTGCAAATAAAATAAGTAAGCCCATAAAAAATAAAAGGTCTAAACCATTTGAAACATTGTCCATTATTTCTTTAGTCAAAAGAAACTGTGGGTCTATTGTGTTTGTAATTAAAATCCACCTCGCATATAATATTTTGGTGGGAAGTCGGTAGTCTGAGAGAAGATGCCATGTCTTACTAACTTGTACATTGCATTCGAAGATTCTGAACATAACTCCGCACCATACATTTTAACAATCCCTTGTCTAAGTTCTTTCCAAGTAAGCGGTTGTTTAGGTTTGGTCTTCATCCACCAACTAATTATCTCTTGTTGTCCCATATTAATCACTCATTCGGTTCGCACTAAACCCTATCAGAAACAACCCTGATACTAACTTTATAAAAGACCAGTTGTTCCAATTGATGCAGGGTCTTAACGAATAATACATCCTCTGACCTCTATAAAGAGAAATGACCACAGGCTTATATTCTGTTTGGGGGTGGTTAATGTAATCTTCATCAGGTAACTGGTAAATACAGTAATCTTTGTCGATACAATCTACTGCGTAATAACTGCAATTATCGCTGAAAAACCCTGAGCCTGCGGTCAACCCCATCCCTAATAGGAACATGATAGTACCAATTGCTTTAGTCCATTGGGAAGAAGGCATACAACCCATTGTTCACTCCCCATGAGACTTCTTCTTTTTCTAAGTCTTGCATTATCTCAGTAGAGTTATTAGGTGTTATGAAGGGCATCAATATAACTTCTACTTGTTTCTTGAGTTCTTCGTTGTTTTCTATCAAATACTCAAACCTTATTTTCTTATTTTGCAATATTTGCATTAGTTCGGTTGGTTTCATACTTATTACCTCATTCATCTTCTGATAATCTTTTGGCAGTTCTCATGTATTCGTTAATGTCTTTCCCTGTATAGACCAAAGCAGTCTCTACCTTAGAGTGTCCTAAAGCCCAAGCCACTAAGTTAATGTCTTTCTCTTTCTCGTATAGATACACCCCAAAAGAATGGCGTAGCATGTGGGGGTGTATGTTTTTGCCGAGAATCTGGTTCCCTACCTTTCTCATTAGCTTGTAATAGCAATCATAAGATCTCTTGAATATTCTTTGCGTTTGCCTGATCTTGTTTCGGTTGCAATAATCAATTAAAGCATCATATAAGCTTTGAGGGATGTAACCCCTAACATATACCCTGTTCTTAGTTTTGATTGAGAATGACAAGTCTTTGGTGTCTATATCACGCATTGTGAATGCTATTGCAGTCCTGATCCTCAGACCAGTCCTAAAAATAAACCAAAGTAAAAGGAACAGATCTTCTCGCTTTGGTTGGGTTTTTAGCTTTTCCACCAATTCTACATATTCTGCTTTCTTAAGATAAGTTACAAATCGCCTCGATTGCCTGCGAGGTGTATAATTCCTAAGCTTAGTAATCATCTCTTGGTCATTAATATAATAGGCATAGTTGAGAACCGCATAATAACAGCCTAAGGCTTTCTTTTGGATGAGCCACAGTATCTTATTCCAGTTCCAATCAGTTAATAGTTGAAGGTATTTAATTCTATATGATATAGTTGTTTCACTATACCTTTTTATCCTCATCCAAGCTTCATAACCCTTCAAATCCAACTGTGTTTCTGCCATTTTGTTAGTTTTCTCCACTATTCTTTGACTATTC
>Ga0209096_1002354_pt1 | contig 18475 bp, 17 predicted proteins | sample AD_UKC034_MetaG_FD_184407 | JGI IMG/M metagenome (GOLD analysis project Ga0209096, IMG submission 184407) | Active sludge microbial communities of municipal wastewater-treating anaerobic digesters from USA - AD_UKC034_MetaG (SPAdes) (version 2) | ecosystem: Engineered > Bioreactor > Anaerobic >... | reverse complement strand
TTTAAATTTCTGCGCCATATCAAAAGGACCAAGCTGCTTATTCATTGCCTAAGTTTGGAAACGGACGATGCCCGGCGAGACTATCAGGCCATCCGCGGAGAGATTCTTGCCTACGACAAAGAAATGGTAAAAAAGAAAGAAATAATTCTTTTAACCAAATCCGATTTGGTTTCTGGGGAAAAAATCGACCGGGTGAAACAGGACTTGCATCAATTCAAAAGAGAAATTCTGATTTGTTCAGTTTATGATTTTGACAGTCTTGAAAAACTTAAGGCCAGATTAAGAGCGATTAACAAAGGTTGAAATTTCCTCTTGACAAACTTTTATTTTTTTTGCTAAGCTATAATCCCAGAGTGAAGATTCTGGAATTTTTTTTAACCAGCAGAATATTCTGCCAAATTTAACCACCGAGAGGTGGTTATTTTTTTTATTGGGATCTTTTCTCAAGATTTTTACGCTCGGAAAAATATTGAAATTTCGGAAAATTGCTTCCGAAAATTTCGTCCGTTGCCATTAGGAACGGAGATCCGCCGAAATCGGTTTTTGTTTTGTGAAGGCGGACTGAAGCGTATTTTTTGCGGGCAAAAAGCTCTTTAAAATTTTTCCTGTAAACAAGGTAGTCATTTGGCCCTCAAGCGACGGGAGCCGGCTGGCTACCTTGTTTAGGGATGGACAAGGAAAGCAAATCATCCAAGGAGGAGAAAATGGTTAGCCAGAAGAGAGTGGGTCTTTTGCCTCACGAGTTTCCGGGTCTTTTACAAACGGTCATGTTGGGACTGCAACACTTCATCGCCATTTTTCCGGCGACGGTGCTGGTTCCGTTGCTGACCGGGTTCAATGTTTCGGTTACTTTGTTTGCCTCGGGAGTAGCAACTCTGACGGCATTGGCGGTCAACAAGTTCCGTATTCCGTTATATTATGGAAGCTCGTTCTCGGCTATCCCCGCCGTATTGGTGATAGCCACGACCAGTGGCAATCGGGTTGCCCAAGTGGGTATCTTTGTTGCTGGTTTTGTTCAGATTTTGATGGGCTATTTGATCACGAAGGTCGGTCCAGCTAGAGTCTATCGTCTTTTACCCCCTCGGGTAACCGGGCCGGTGGCGATGATTATCGCTTACTCCTTATCGGCGGTGGCGATTGATTGGGCCAGCGGCAGTTGTTGCGGTTATCCTCAGGGCAATCTTACCTGGTGGACAGTGGCTGCTGCTTCTTGCTTGGCCATCCTCTTGTGGTCCGTATTGGCAAAGAAGGGTTTGTTGGCAATGCTACCCATCTTGGGCGGAGCCTTGGTTGGTTATGGTGTTGCCGGCCTGGTAGGGTTACTCGATTTCAGTAAAGTGGCGACAGCCCAATTGCTCAGAATCCCCGAAATCACCTTTCCGGATTTTACCGACCCGGGTGTTTTATCGGCGATTTTGGCGATTGTTCCGGTGGTAATTGCCACTATTCCCGAAAGTTTTGCCCACCTATTGCAGATCGGCGCAGCCGTGGATCAGATTGCCCAAGAAACCGGGAAGAAGCCGAAAGTCAATATTCGGCAATTGGCGGGTATTAATCAGATTTCCGACGGAATCGGAGACGTAATCACCGGTTTCTTCGGCGGCACAATGGGAACGAACTATGGAGAGACTGTGGCGACAGTGGTAGTTTCGCGGGTGTCAAGTGTCTACCCCGTCGCGGCTGCAGCAGTTATCGCCATTCTCTCCTCGTTTTCGGGTCACCTGGAGGCGCTGATCAATACGATTCCGACGGCTGTTACCGGCGGCTTGGCAATCTATTTGTTCGGCGCTTTTGGAGTCGTCGGAATCAAGATGCTTCGTGAAGTTGAGGGAGATTTGCTTGATCCGGAAAACCTGGCCGTCATTGCCCCGATTTTGATCATCGGCATTGCCGGTGGAAATAAATGGGGCGGCTCTTTGCCGATTCCTTTGGCGGGCAAGCTCGCCGAGCTTTTACCCGGAGGAGTTGCGGCAATTGCCTTAGCGGCTCTGGTTGGGATTCTCGTGAACCAGGTCATTTTGGCCGTTAAGCGGAAGGATCATCCGGTAACGGTTCAGTCGTGACCAAAGGAGGGGATGAAGCTTTCATCCCGGTTTCACCCCCTCCAGTTTTTAAAAATTAGACCAATTATTATTAATAAATTATTTATTTTTAATTTGAATTTTAAAAAGGAGGTAAAAGATGTCAATTGAAAAACCGATTGTATATCCTGAAGTCAATCTGCCGTCTTTTTTAACTCGCGGCCTGGATGGCCGTTTAGTTGTGGATAAGGATTTTCTTAAAGAAGGTTCTCTTGGTCCTTTTGACCGGGTCATCGATTTTGGCAGCTCGCTCGATTCTGTTCGCGAAACAGTTCCTCCGGAAAACAGAATAACCGCTAACCGCCGGACGGATTTAACTTATCTTGGTTTTGATATTCCGATTGTGGCTTCAAGAATGAGAGATATTTGTCGATTGGCGAATGATCCGAACAGGAGTTTTAATAATCCTGCCGATCGGGAAGAATACCGGAATCATCTAAAAATTGTTTATCAAGAGCTGGCCCGGTCGGTTGCCAACCGGATTGATCCGCAATCGGCTTTAATTACTCCTCCCAAAAACGGGGGAATTTTTGTCCAAGAGGTTTATCAAGAAATCGGGTTTCCGGCCGAAAACTTTCTTGATTACCGGATGAGCCGGCTTTTAGGCAAAGATGGCCGATTGATGGTGGGAGTCAGGCTGGCGGATAAAAACCCAAAAATTTCCGCTTACCGCAATTTTGTTTTTGCCGATGATTGTTTGGCTTCGTATATCAGCGCCTGGGGAACTTTAGAAATGATTAAAGAGGAGCTGCAAAAGGAATCCGCCTTATCGGAAGCAAGGGTAATTATTGCCGTTAGCGCGGCGACCCAAAGAGGATTAACTTCACTTTTGTCAATTGAATCCAGGCGGCATTTTGGTTTTGGTCGGATGGAGGCGGTGGCGGCGGTTCCGGTTTATCGATTATCGGAGGATTTTTATCTTTTGGAGGATAACGGAAATTTTACGGTTGGCGATATGGGAAAGTGGAGTTTGCCGCCGGAGGCAAAGTAGAGTTTTTTAAAAACATCCTGCGGGAAGCGAAGTAAAACTCTACCGCTTAGGTAGAATCTCCGCTTCCCGCAGGTAAAACTGAAGGCTATTCCCGATAGGTGGTTGAGTTGGTAAACACGGTCAGGTCGGTAGCTGAGGCATATTCCGAACAGCGGCAATTGGTCTTTGTTCGGAGGATGAGCCTCAAGGCTTCAATGACTACCAATCCCATTGTTGGAGCGATTCTGGTGTAAAGATCGGCCATGGTTTCTCCTGCCGACCAGCTGGCTCCTTCCAAGCCTTCGGCGAAGTTGACTACCGGGTTGACAACGGCGAAATGCATGCCGCAGAGCCGGGCGGCCAAAGCTTCCTGGCCGGAAGATTGGCCAACGACAAGAAAACCCCTTTTCTTCAGATCTTTTATCTCCGCCGGGGTTTCAAAGACGGTTAAGGGCATTGTGTAATAGGTGCCCTTTTCGTGCAGGTCGGCCAGCGGCGCATGAGGAAAAACTTCTTGTAGGCCCGGCAGCCTTTTGACGGCGGCGATCAAGCATTGACGCAGGGTTGGGCAGAACGGTTCTGCCATTCGCTTCCGGGAATCACCGTCAATCTGGCTAGTGAGTTCAAGGATCTTCAGCTTTGCTTCGTTGTTGATGATAACATCGTCGGGAACAACGACATCCCAAGGTTTGGCCTTGATTCCGCCCACACTAGCATCAACGATGACTTCCTTGATGCCCAGATGGAAGAGCAGCCAGAAAGTCGCATTGGTGTGGTTGAGATTGGGAATGGGGAAACGCCAGCCGTGGACCGGAATCCGGATAACCGGGGAACCGTCAACGATTAAAATCTTGACTACCGGAATTGGACCGAAGGGAGTCTGAACCTGACGGAAAGCGACCGCGGTTTTGACTCCAGTTTCCGGCATTCCTTCGGGAAAGCCTGGGCCGGCCATGTCCATGGCCCAGGTTCCCGAGCCGCCGACCGAGGCAACAATAGCCGGCTTATCTTGATAACAACCTTGCAGCAGATCTTTGATGTCGGCAATCGTGTTCACGTTCATCGCTCCTCCTTTAGAGCCATTTTTTGAAGAGGTTTCTGGTTGCTATCTGAAAAAACCAGGTTAGCAAAATGGAAACAACGGTTGTCACGACTACGGCCGCCATCAGGAGCGCGAACCGGAATTGGCTGACGCTCATCAAGATGACAAAGCCTAGTCCTTGGGTAGTTCCCAATAGCTCGCCGACAATCGCCGAGATAATGATGTTGCTGGCGGCTACGTCCACACCGGTTGCAAAAAAAGGAAGGGCGGTTGGCAATTGCAACTTGGTAAACAACTGCCAACGACTGGCCCTTAGAACCGTAAAACGTTCCAGTTGATACTTATTTACTGACTGGAACCCGGCGGCGGTGTTGGCCATGATCGGGAAAAAACTCACAATCATGACAATCAGAATTTTCGGGGTTTGACCGTAGCCGAGAGTGATAAAAAGAATCGGCGCGATCGCCACGAAAGGAACATTTCTGATGGCCACCGCCAAGGGAACGATTATTGGCTCAAGCTGGGGTAGAAATAGATAGCTTAGAGCCAGGCCAACTCCCAAAATCAAACTTAAACCAAAGCCGACAATTGCTTCCTGAACCGTAACCTTGAGGTTGGCAAAGATCCAGGGCCAGTTTTCAGAAAGTGCTTTCAAAACCAGCGACGGCTTCGGTAAGATAAACCGGGAGACATTGGCTAATTCCAATCCGATTTCAAAGCCAACGGTCAGCAACAAGGCAGTCAAGAGGGGAAGCAGGATTCTTTTGTCTTTCATTGATCACCTCGGATTTTTGCCCGGAGATAATTGGCCAATTCCAGGCAACTGGGATCAAGAGCACCATTGCTCTTAATCCTCGGCCGGGGTATTTCCACGGGAACGTCTTCTATGATCCGGCAAGGGCAACTTGACATCCGGAAGATCCGGTTGGCCAGAACAACCGCCTCTTCGATTGAGTGAGTGACAAAAAGGGCGGTTTTGATAAGGTTCTGGTTAATCAGCTCTTCTATCAGTTGCCACATTGATTCACGGGTTAAGGAATCCAGATTGGCTAAAGGTTCGTCCATCAAAAGCAGCTCGGGTTGGGTAATCAAAGTGGCGGCCAGGGCGACTCTTTGGCGCATTCCGCCGGAAAGTTCCCGGGGTAAGCGTTGGCAAAAGCCGTTTAAGCCGACTTTTTGTAAAAGCTCCTGAGCCTTATTCCGATGGTTTCTTCGGCCAAGGATCTCCATTCCCAATTGAGTATTTTCCAGGGCTGTTCTCCAGGAAAGAAGACTTCCTTCCTGGGACATAAGATCAATCGCTCCGGCTTTTGTTTCCTCCAAAGGAGAATCGAAAAGGTAAACCTTGCCTTCAACGCGGGCGGGGGTAATTTTTGGAATGATACCCCCAAGAACGCGAAGGAGGGTTGATTTACCGCAGCCGGAGGGACCCAGAAAGGCGACCACTTCGCCTTTATTGACGGCGAAAGTGATCCCGTTAAGAACTTGTTGGTTCCCGAACCAAAGGTTCAGGTTCTCCGTCGTGACGGCGTTCATCTTCCCTCCTTCTTCGGATTTACTTTCCGGGCAGAAAGCTGTTGTCGATGACTTCTTCGGCCCGAAAGCTGGTCTTGATCTGGCCATTCGCCGCCAGAAAGTCAATCATCGCCTGGACTTTTTCCAGGTCCATATAGCCCAAGCCGTGTTCCTTGGTGTCCTCGGAAACGACCAGCTTGTTTTGAGCGGGAATTCTCCAAGTGGCATGCTCGCGCTCTACGCCGGGAATACTGCTGGCAATTTCGATTGCCTTATTGGGATCGTCAAGAACGAATTGCATTCCTTTAACCGCTGCGGCGACAAAAGCGCGAACTACTTCCGGGTGTTCGGTCGCGTATACCCGGCTGGTAACGATCACGTCGGCGTAGTAAAACGGCAGATAGTCGGCGGTCAGGAACATCTCGTAGTCTTTGCCTTCAACCATTCCCTGTTGGCTGAGAATGAAGGGTTGGTTGGTTGACCAGGCGCAATAGTAATCGCACTGGTTAGACAAAAGACAGTCGGGAGTCCAGCCGGCCGGAATGACCGTAAAGTCGCGTCCGGATTTCAATTGCTTGTTTGGACAAACGGCGCCGAGAAAGTCGACGTACCAGAAGCCGTCAGTTTGCATACTGACGATTCGACCGTCAAAATCGCAAGGGCCTTGAGCCCGTCGGCCATTCTTGATCAAAGTCAAAAATCCGGAGGGTTCTTTTTGCAGTAAGGCGGCGATGGCAATAACATCGGTTCCTTCGGCCTTGGAACTCAAAACCAGGCTGAGAGCAGCCGGAACACCGATACGGACACTGTTGTCCATACCGCCGATAGCTAAAATTGGGTTAAAGCCGGTGCTGCCGCCACCCGAGACAAGCGTTACGTCCAGTCCTTCTTCGGCAAAAAATCCTCTTTGCTGGGCGGCCTGGAGAGCGATGAATTCGTCATTGTTCAGCCAGCCCAAAGGAACTTGGAGTACTTTCAAGACAGGTCGGGGAGTTGGTGTTGGATTCGTCTTGGGAGTGCAACTGACCAGAAAAGCGACTACCAGCAGAATCGAAACCAAACCTCGGAAACACTGACGGAGAGACATCTTTTCCTCCTTGAGAGTATTGCTACTGTTGGTTTTCTATCAAAAGAAAAAAGTTTGATAGACAGCAGCCAGCAACCCTCACAAAAGGACTGGTGGCTGCTGTCTAAACTTATTTTCAATAGCCTTCAATTGTCAAAGAGCTGAAAAAACTTATTTTTTTCTCACAAGAAAGCAAATATTCTTGAGAGACAAAGTAAAAGAGGGGGAAAGAGGAAAAGGGGACCAAAAAAACCCGTCAAAAGAAATGAATAACGACGGGCGGTTAATTTGTTTTGCCATTTTCTTTTATTTTTTCTCCGGCAAGGTCAAATATTTTTGACCCGGGCTGATTTAGCCAAGCAGAGAATATTATTGCTGATGATTTTATTTTAAAAAAAACCTGGCCTTTGTCAAGACAGGAAAAGCTTAATGCTGCTTAAATTAACCTATAAAACCGGCTTTACTTTTCTAAAGAAATAAGTTAATAATAATTGGGCGTTGTTTTCTGGCCTTTTTTAATCTGTTGGTAATTAATGAAAATTAAGGAAAAGAAATTTCAGGTGATAATTGTCGGCGCCGGTCCTGCCGGCCTATTCGCTTCCTGGAAATTATTAAATTTGGGCTTAAACAAGATTCTTCTGGTAGATAAAGGTAATTCTTCGCGGACCAGAAAGCCGGAGGAAATTCTTTGGGGTGTCGGCGGCGCCGGTCTTTATTCCGACGGAAAATTAAATTTTACTTCCCGTTTGGGCAAAACCGACTTAACCGAATTTTTGGATTTTTCGGCAGCCGAAAAATTAGTGACCGAAGTGGAAGAAATTTTTTGCCAATTTGGGATGGACGGAGAAACCTACCCGACCGATAAGGAATTGGCGGAAAAATACCGTCAAAAAACAAAACAGCTTGGTTTTGACTTGCAAATTATCAGGCAAAAACATCTCGGTTCGGACAATCTTCCCGGCTATATCGCGAAAATGGAGGAATTTTTGAGGGCAAAAGGGGTCGAAATTTTAACCGGTTGCGAGGTTAACGAATTGGTATTGAAAGGTAAACGTATTGTCGGCTTGGAAACAAATAGAGGCGTCTTTAAGGCGGGGAAAATTCTTTTGGCGCCCGGTCGTTCGGGAAACAACTGGTTGACTAAAGAATTGGAAAAAGCCGGGGCGACCCTGGAGCAAAAAGCGATTGAAATCGGAGTGAGAGTGGAAGTTCCCTCGGAAGTTTTAAAAGAAATCTGCGGTGTCATTTATGATCCGACTTTCTATCTTCATACGCAAAGTTTTGATGACGAATTAAGAACTTTTTGCACCAATCCTACCGGTTTTGTCGCGGAGGAAAAATACAAGGAATTTGTTTGCGTTAATGGTCACGCTTACCACCAGAAACATTCGGCCAATGCCAATTTTGCCCTTTTGGACAAAGTCTCTCTTTCCGAACCGGTAACCGACACCATTGCTTACGGTGAAAGTATTTGCAAGCTGGCGGCGACGATTGGCGGAGGCAAGCCGATTTTACAAAGATATACCGATTTTAAGCGTCATCGCCGGAGCACCTGGGAAAGGCTGTCGAAAAGCTACATTCTGCCGACCCTAAAAAAGGTAACGCCCGGCGATATCGGAATGGCTTTTCCTTATCGCATCGTGACCAACCTAATTGAAGGCTTGGAGAAATTGAACGAAATGTTGCCCGGTTTGGCCAGCGATTCTACTTTGCTTTACGCGCCGGAAGTAAAATTTTTTTCCGTTCGGCCGCGGGTCAGCCGGAAGCTGGAAACGGAAATCAAGGGTTTGTTTGTTGCCGGTGACGGCGCCGGAGTTTCGGGTAATATTGTCGGGGCGGCGGCAACCGGAATCATTGCCTCACAGGGCATCGCGGAGAAATAATTATTTTTCCGGCGGGAAAAGAGTTCCGAAGTATTTTTTTGCCTGATCAATTTTTCCTTCGGGTCTTTTTTTATCGGTCAGATCAACAAAAGCGTCAAAGGGCTTGCCGGTATTGACCAAAGTAACCGGCGTTCCGGTAGTTTCTTTTACTTTTTCAATTAATTGCCAAACTTCGTCCGTCAGCCCGGATCTTTCGGTGATATTGGTTACCCGCGGATCAAAATGATCGAGAAAAGTGAGAACGATTTGGGTTGCTCCGTTAACTTCGGCGGCAAAGGCCAACAGGTCAAAGTCAATTGTTTCCGCCTTGCGCCGTATCCGGCCGGTAAGTGATCCTTCTTGAATGGAACTTCTCTCTACCAGATTTCGTCCTTGGATTTCTTTTGCCGACAACTCCCTGACTTTTCCCAGGCCGCCGCCGCCCTCGCGGGTAGGTAAGGCTTTGACGACAAGGATAACCTCTCTCAATTTCTGCCAGTTTAGCCCGACATCGTCCGCGGCGGCCATCGCGGTTACATTGTCCGAAGTGGTATTCGGGTAATCCGGTGAAAGCGCCAAAGAAAGCATTGTTCCTTGGCTTGATTCAACGATGACCGTATTCTCTTCGGCAACTCGATTAATCTCTGCCGGAACATCGGCCAGAAATTCTTTTAATTCGGGAATATCGCGGGCCTGTTGGGCAGTTCTTAAAATAAAGTCCGCGCGGCAATAGCCGCTGCCGCTAAAGGTTGAGCCGATTCCTCTCATTCCCTTGCTTCGTCTTTCTTTTTCAATGTGTTCGGGAGTAATAATCGGACAGCGGAAATCAACCTTAACCCTTAATGGGTCAATTTTCAACCGATCAATTTCGGCCAAAAGCAGACGGGGGTTGACGCAAACTCCCGGTCCGATTCTGATCTGCGATTCCGGACTTAAGGCCCAGCCGAGGGGAAGTTGGTTAACGCAAAGATAAGGACCATTTTCTTTCGGAAAAAGACCGTGTTCGGCATTTGGTCCGACTCCTGCTCTGGCGACAATCGCGGCTTGGTCGCGGCAAGCCAGAAAAGCGGAAGTTGTTCCTTTGCCTTCGTCGCCCCAAAAAGCGCCCACGATTATTTCTGCTCCGTTTTTTCTTTTACTCTCTTGCTCTGTCATTCTTTTTTATAGACTGCGATACAACCTAAATTTCTAAATCTTTGATCAGTATCCGGGCCGCAGCCGGAAACCCAGACGTTGCCGCAGGAAAAAAGTGGCGGATAAACAACACCTGGAAGGGCAAGTCCTGGATGAACGCCGGTTTTGTCCAGCAATAACAGAATTCTTAAATTGACTTCCCGATATGGTGGTCGGCTCAGAACTTCTTGGGCAATGGTTATGGTTTGCAGCGTATCGGCAACTCCTTCGCAAAGAATCAGAGTTTTGCCGTTGACTCTTTCCGGGTCAGGAGAACTAAGAACTTGATATTCGCCGGTTTCGGTTGCGTGGCGGCTTTTAATATCCAAATGGTTTTCCGCATTGACGGTTTTTCTTCCCCAAGGACTGATTTCTTCAACTTTTTTCATTAGTTGCTCGTAAAACCAAAGACCGCCCTCGCGAATAGCACCCAGAGAAAATTTTCCCGGATCGGCCAAAATGGCCCCGGCGAGATTGCCGGCAACCGCTTCCACCCGTTGTCTAACGGCAAATTCAGGGATTAGAATATTCAAGGACTCGTTCGGCTGGAGTTCCGGGCAGTTTTCGACTGGGCCAAAAAGATGTTCGCCGGAAAAATATGGTAGCCAATTTAAATTACGGAAATCTACTTGAGTGATATTTTGGGGAGTAACCTCTGGGGGAGGAGAGGAGGAGATTGCTTCTGGTTTGGTCCTTTCTGTGATTCTTTCTATAAGAGAAACCATTTTTTTGGCCGTTTTATTTATTTTTTAATTTTTTCTCCGGCTTTTTTCCTTTTTGTTTAAGGGAAAGAGAATATTATTGCTGACAGATAGGTTTTAATTAAATCAAGATTTTTTGTCAAGGGGGAGTTGATTGAAGAAAACCGGCAAAGAAGATAAAAAAAGCAAGTCTTTCTCGTATTTATCGCCCTGTTTGAAGATGGTGGCGACAACTTCAATTTCGGCACCGGCTTGTTTGAGCAAGTTTTCCAGATTGGTCAAGGTTGTTCCCGAAGAAACAACATCGTCAATCACGGCAACTTTTTTTCCCTGGAGAAGTTCCGCATCCGGTCCGTCCAAAACCAAAAAATTTGATTTCGTGCCCTGGGGAGTTTTTAAGAAAAAAGGATCATTCATGTAGCCCTTAATGCTTTTGCGGCAAACAATATATCTTTTTTGACCGAATTTTTGGGAAAGGGCGTGGAGCAGGGGAACTACTTTAACTTCCGGGCCGACAAGATAGTCAAAATGAAACTTTTCCAGCTTTTCTTTTAATTTTTCCGCCGCTTTATCAGTTAATTCGGTATCGCCCAGAAGGGAAAGGCTGGCGACTTTAATTTTCGGAGTTAAGGAAACAAGAGGCAATTTTCTTTTCAGGCCGAAAAAATCAAGGTTGTAATATTCCATCAATTTATTTTAACATGAGATTAAATAAAGTTCTTTGTTTAAGGGAATTAAATCAGATTTTTTAAAAAGGAGGTGATTTTTTTATGGCGGTTACCAAAGTTGGGGAAAAATTTCGTTGTCTTGTTTGCGGAAATGAGGTTTGCGTGACCAAGGCAGGAGGCGGGACTTTAATTTGTTGTGGCCAGGCAATGGAGACGGTCGGCGCCGAACCAAAATTAGAGGACGACTCCATTCCTTCTTGAAAAAAATTTATTTTTCCCTGTTTTAAAATTGCCTCTTCAGCGAAAAATTCTAACCCTTTAGCCTAATAAACGGTCTTGACTTTTCGGGTTTTCTTCGGTTAATCTTGAAAGATGGAAGTTTTTATTAAGGAGAAAATCAGGGTCGTTTCTCTTTTTGAAGCCGGAAAGATTAAGCCGCTTCTTTTTTCCTGGCGTAAGCGTCTTTACAAAATTATTGAAGTGGCCTTCTCTTATTCAAAAAATCTCGGGCAGGAAAAAGTTTTTTATTTTTCGGTTCAAACCGCTGGCGGCAATTTTGAAATCAGCTTCAATCGGGAGAAGTTTAGCTGGGAGATGGAGAGAAGCCTTTGAAATTAATTTAATTTTTAATTAAATGCAAACAATCTTGCATTTGGACATGGATTCCTTTTTTGCCTCGGTTGAGCAACAGGCCAGCCCCGCCCTGGTCGGAAAGCCGGTTGGGGTTATCAAAGGACCCGGTCGGACTTGTCTTATTGCCGCTTCCCGCGAGGCAAAAAAGTTGGGAATCAAAACCGGGACGACTACCTACGAAGCCAAAGCAATTTATCCCAAAATTATTCTGGTGCCGGCGGATTTTGATAAATATTTTTCCGTCACCAAAAAATTTATTGAAATTTGCTCCCGTTATTCTCCTGATTTGGAAGTTTTTTCAATTGACGAACTCTTTTTAAATATCACCGGAACCCAAGATTTGTTCGGCGGGGCCGGAGAAGTTTGTCAAAAAATCAAGCGGGCGATTAGAAGCGAAATCGGCCGGTATATTACCTGTTCTGTCGGTATTTCTTACAACCGTTTATTGGCCAAATTGGCCTCGGGGATTAAAAAACCGGACGGAGTTTTTGAAATTACATTGGCCAATCGGGACGAAGTTTTATTTTCCTGCGAATTGACCGATGTTTGCGGCTTGGGCGAAAGGCTGAAGAAAAAACTTTTTAATTTAGGGATTACCAACTTTAAGAGTTTGAGAGAAGTGCCTCTTGAGTGTTTAGAGGCCAGTCTCGGTCCCTATTGGCCCAAAGAGTTGAAAAAACTTTCTTTTGGCGAGGACGATTCGTTATTGACTCGGATTGGGGAAACTCCGGCAATGAAGTCGGTTTCCCGAACCTATACTTTATACGAAAATACAAGCGACAAGGAAAAAATCAAGGCGACTTTAAGAAATTTATGCGAAGAGGCGGTTTTTAAAGCGCGGGAAATGGGAATGGCAGGGAGAATAGTCGGATTGGGAGTGAGAGGCGGTGGTCGGGGAGTAAGAGGTGATTATAGACACAAAACCTTAAAACACTACCTTGATTCCGGAAAAGAAATTTTTGAAATTGTTTGGCGGCTATTTAAAGAAATGGATTGGGAGGGTGATGTTCGGTTCTTGGGTATTTGGTTGGGTGATTTGAGGCCCAAAGACGAATTAACCTTAAGCCTTTTTGGGGAAGAAAAAAAAGAAAAAGATTTAATCAGGGCAATGGACGCGGTCAATAAAAGGTTCGGAGAATTGACTTTATACCCGGCAATAATGCTTGGCCGGTCTTTGCTTAAAAGCGAAGTCAACGGTTTTTTGGGCGATAAAAGCTTTCGTTTTTCTTCTTTTTGAATTAATTCCCGGCATAAAAAATTGACAGAAGAGGATGTTTATGCTAAAAGGAAAGAGTCATGGGGCCCCGATTAGGGTCGGTTGGTGGTAATCCATCAGCCGTTGGCTGAAAAAACCACCTTTTGGAATCATCTGAAATTTCTTGGTAGCAAAATTGCTTGTTATTCAAGATCCCATGACCAAGATAGTTACGAAACCGGTTTAAAATTAATCTCAAAGATTGTTTTTTTTGAGAAGTTTTTTAGCCGGTTTCTTTTTTTAGAAAACGAAAAAATTTAAAATATTTTTAATGGGAGAAGGCGATAAATTGAGGAAAAATTTCAGGAAAGTAGGCGGAGATATTTAAAAGCTCCGGGAGGGTAACAAATCGGTAATTTTGAGCCAAAAGAGAAGGGATGACTTCCTTAAGAGCTTCGGCGGTTACCTGATAATCCGAGCCGTTTTTAATCTCCCGGCCGTCATGAAGCAGGATAATGGCACCGGGTCGAACTTCCTTTAAAATTTCGGCGGCAATTTCTTGGGCGGTTTTATTTTTTTTGTAATCCTGGGGGTCAACGCTCCAGCCGATGATTTGATAACCTTCTTTTTCCAAAAAAGAGGCCGAATAAGGAGAGAGAAAACCGTAAGGAGAGCGGAAAAGTCTGGGCTTGCGGTTAATAACGCTAAAAATTTCTTTTTCGGTCAAATCAACCTCTTTTTTTAATTCTTCGGATTTAAAAGCCAACCTTTGGTGGCGGTAGCTATGGTTAGCGACAACGTGGCCCTTGCTCACCACTTGTTTAAGGATTTCTTCATTACCGCGGATATTTTTACCGACGAAGAAGAAAGTCGCCGGAAGTTGATATTCTTCCAGGACAGCCAAAACGCCGGGGGTTCCTATCTCGTTTGGTCCGTCGTCAAAAGTAAGGCTGATCTCTTTCCCTTTGGGTTGATTTGCCTGGCGGTAAATTTTTCCCGCAACATTTTTAGGATTAAGTCCGGACAAGATCAAAAGAGAAGCGATCAAAAGAAAGAAAAGGGGCAAAAATAAGGGAGTTTTTGGTGTTTTTCGGATATCGGGGACCTCTCCGGGAAGATGTTTCTTGGTCAATTTGTAAAAAGCCGGATCCAAAAAAGTATAGGTAAGTCCGTCTTTGACGATTGAGGCCAAAAGCCGGCCTTTGGTTCGACGAGCCGAAGTCCTGATCGTCAATTTGGGGTCAAAAATAATTTTGCCGACTTTTTTCAATCGGCGGATAAAACTGGACTGGTCGGCGGTTCGACCGGCGTTTAAAGGATAGCCGCCGGCTTTTAAAAAAGCGGCTTTCTTAAAAGCAAAATTGGAAGCGGAGATCAAATACGGGTAACCCAGGAGAGAAGCGGAAAGAGCAATGGAAGAACTTAAAAACATTTCGTGATAGATTTTTGAGGTTAAGCGGATGCCGGGTTGGAAATAAAAACCGCCGACGGCGATAATCCGGGGATCTTTTTGAAAATGGCGAGAAATTCTTTTGAGCCAATCTCGGGGAGCTTCCGAATCGGCGTCAAAGCTGATAACGATTTTCCCTTTGGCAGCCAAAGTTCCTTTTTGGCGGGCAAAGACGACTCCCTTTTTTGGTTCTTTGACAATTCTTGCCTTAAAATTTTTGGCAATTTTAACGGTGCTGTCGGTAGAAGCGTTGTCAACGACGATAATTTCGTAATCTTTTTGGGGAAAATCCTGATTGACCAGAGACTCCAGGCAATAACCAAGATAATTTTCTTCGTTATAGGCAGGAATGACGATGGAAATTTTTGGCTTTTTCATCGTCATTATTATAACATTGGAGGGATGAAGATTTTTGATTTTTTAAAACAAATTGGCCGTAATTATCGCAGAAATAGGAATTTTAGAAGGATTTTTCTTTTCCTTTTTTTAATCTGGGGTTTTTGGACTTTTGGCTTGGGCTTGTTGGGCGGTTGGTTTTTGACAAAATCCGGATTAGATAAATTTCCGGAGATCGGTAACCGGGAGAGAATTTTAATTTTGGCGCCACATATTGATGACGAAACGATTGGCGGAGGGGGAATCATTTTAAAGGCTCTTGCCCAAAAAGCTTCGGTGAAGATCGTCTATTTGACCAACGGCGATGACAGCTTGGGCGGGGTAATTAAAGAAGATAGAAAAATTACCCTTGATCCGGAACAATTTGTTTTGCTTGGGGAGCAAAGAATGGCCGAAGGAAAAAGGGCAATGGCGACCCTGGGATTGAAAGAAAATAATTTGATTTTCTTGGGGTACCCCGACCAGGGGCTTAAATCGATGTTGAGCAAATTTTACAGCGAGACCAATCCTTTGGTTTCTCCGGGAACCAAGTTTAATCACAATCCCTATAGAGGAACTTACAGGCCGGCCAGAGTTTACGCCGGGGAAAATTTAGTTGTTGATTTGAAAGAGATTATTACGGAATTTAAGCCAACGACGATTCTGGTTGCTCATCCTCGCGATTTGCACCCCGATCACCAGGCAACTTATTCTTTTCTGAAAAAAGTTTTAGAGGAAATCAGTCTGTCGGTTAAAATTTTTAGCTATTTGGTGCACTATCCTCTTTATCCGCCCGAAAAGAAATTACAAAAAGACAGTTTTCTTTATCCGCCGAAAAAATTATTCTCTCAAAAGGGCTGGTTTAGCTTTGAATTATCGGCGGAAGAGGAAGACCGTAAATTGCAAGCAATGAATCAATACCAATCTCAGATTACTCCCTTTTACGATTTTTTAAGGGCTTTTATCAAAAGAAATGAAATTTTTGAAGAAATGGAATAAAGACTTGACAAGGAAATAAGTATAGATTAATATCTATATATTATGAATATTCCTTGTTGCCCGTTTGCCATTCCCCAAATGGCCGATCTTTCCCGAAGGAAGATATTTGAGTATCTTTACCTTGAAGGAGATAAAACCGTGGGCGAAATTACCAAAAAATTAAAGCTCCGTCAGCCGACGGTTTCTTACCATTTAAAAATGATGGAGAAAGAAGGGTTGCTGAAGGCAAAAAAGAAAGGCCGGGAAGTTTATTACCAAATTAAATTGACTTGCCCGGAAGGGGGAGCCTGTTTTGGAGGTTAGCAAGAGTAAGAGCAAGAATAAACGATGAAAAAGATATATTTAGATTATGCGGCGACTACTCCGGTTCGGCCGGAGGTTGTCAGGACGATGGAGCCCTACTGGTCGGAAAAATTCGGCAATCCTTCCGAGCCGCACGGATGGGGTCAGCAAGCAAGAATAGCGATCGAGGAAAGCCGGAACAAAATTGCCGATTTTTTGGGGGCAAAAACCCAGGAGATAATTTTTACTTCCTGCGCTACCGAGTCCATAAATTTAGCCCATAAAGGATTAATTGAAGCCATCGGTAATCAGTCCTCTGCCGCCGGAAAGCCACATGTTATTACCTCCGAGATCGAGCATAAGGCGGTATTAGAAACATGTCATCATTTGGAAAAGTTGGGAATGGCAGAAGTAACTTATTTACCGGTGGATAAATACGGATTAATTGAATTAAGAGATTTGGAAAAAGCCATAAAATCCAATACGGTGTTAGTTTCGGTCATATATGTTAACAACGAAGTCGGGACAATTGAACCGATCGCGGAAATAGGGCAAATGATAAAAGTTAAAAGCCAAAAGTCGGGAAGAAAAATTTATTTTCATACGGACGCGACTCAGGGAATTCAATATCTGGATTGTAATGTTGACAAGCTGGGGGTAGATTTACTGTCTTTTACCGGCCATAAATTTTATGCCCCTAAAGGAATTGGTTCTTTGTATGTTCGTAGCGGAGTGCCGTTAGCAAGGCAGCAGGACGGGGGAGGGCAAGAAAGAAATTTAAGGTCGGGAACGGAAAATACACCCTATATCGTAGGACTGGGAAGGGCGGTTGAATTAATTGGCGGGGAAGGAAGGTCGCGAGCGATCGAGTTAACCAGACTTCGGAATAAATTGATTAAGGAAGTTTTAAAAAGAATTCCCGATAGTATTCTGACCGGCTCTTTGGATCAAAGAGCTCCTCATATTGCTTCTTTTTGCTTTAAGGGGGCGGAAGGAGAAGCCATTTTGTTAAGATTGGACGCGGAGGGGATTGCGGCTTCTTCGGGAAGCGCTTGCACTTCGGGATCCTTGCGGCCCTCTCACGTTTTGTTGGCAATGGGGATTCCGCCTGAAGTTGCTCATGGTTCGATCAGGTTTTCCCTGGGGAGGAAAACAACGGAAGAAGAAATAGATTATGTATTAAAAGTTTTACCCGGAGTGATTGACGATATTAGAAAAATGGCACCGAAATTTTAGCAAGAGATAGAGATAAAGCAAAAAACTTGTATGTCAATTAATCAATTATATTCAAAAAAAGTCTTAGATCATTTCTTCCACCCGAGAAATATGGGGGAAATGAAAAATCCCGACGGAGTTTCAACTGTCGGTAATCCGGTTTGCGGGGACGTAATGCGGATGTTTATCAAAGTCAAAAGTCAAAAGGTAAAAGGTAAAAGTGAGGAAGTTATTGGAGATGTTAAATTTCAAACTTTGGGATGTGGTGCGGCTATTGCCACCAGCTCAATGGCAACGGAGTTGATTAAGGGCAAAACCTTGGCTCAGGCGGAAAAATTGACCAACAAGGCGGTGATGGAGGCTTTAGACGGTTTACCGCCGGCTAAAACCCACTGCTCAATTTTAGCCGAAGAAGCGGTCAAGAAAGCAATTGAGGACTATAAAAATAAATTAAAAATTAAAAGTGAAAAATGAAAATGAAGGGTAATTTTTCTCTTAAAATTTCAGGTCCAGCGGGAACGGGGATTATGCGGGCGGGCGAGACTTTTTCCAAGGCCTTAAACCGCTTGGGTTTTTATACTTTGGTTTATCCGGAATATCCCTCCCAAATCAGAGGGGGCGACAATAATCTGCAAATTGTTTTTTCTTCCGAGCCGATAAATTCTCCGGCCGAAAAGATTGATTTGCTTTTGGCTTTTAACTCCGAATGTTTGAAAAATCACCTTGGAGAGGTGAAAAAGGCCGGCCGGAATTACGAATTGGAGAAATTGGGAATAAAAACGGAGACGGAATTGGTAAAAAACAGCGCCGCCTTGGGCTTTTTATGGAAAGTATTTAGGTTTGACTTAAAAGTTTTGGAAGAACAGTTGAGAGAAGATTTTGAGGAGGAGAAAATTTTTAAATTAAACCAATCGGCGGTGAGATTGGGTTATTCTAAAGGAAAAGAAGCGGAGACGGGAAGCGGGATGTGGGTGGAGAAGTGGGAAAAGGAAAAAGGGAAAGAAATTGTTAATCTGACCGGAAACGAAGCTTTGGTGAAAGGAATTCTGGCGGGCCAATGTGGTTTTGCCGCTATCTATCCGATGACGCCGATAAACGCCGTTTTAACCGAATTAAGCAAATCCAAGATAACGGTTTTCCGGCCTGAGGACGAAATTGCCGGAATTCTTGCCGCCATCGGCGCTTCTTACGCCGGGAAAAGGGCGATGGTGGCGACTTCGGGCGGTGGATTTTCTTTAATGACAGAAG
>Ga0209096_1002337_pt1 | contig 18530 bp, 16 predicted proteins | sample AD_UKC034_MetaG_FD_184407 | JGI IMG/M metagenome (GOLD analysis project Ga0209096, IMG submission 184407) | Active sludge microbial communities of municipal wastewater-treating anaerobic digesters from USA - AD_UKC034_MetaG (SPAdes) (version 2) | ecosystem: Engineered > Bioreactor > Anaerobic >... | reverse complement strand
CAAGTCTTGAGTCTTGCCGCCCTTGTCTCAAATAAAGTGCAGGATATTGGCGGTGCAGACATTCGTTTGAATTTGTATTTGAACGCTTTATACATCTCCGGCCTGTCCTTTCCTCTTGGCGTAGGCGCCGGTAATGCTGAATATTATATATACAATTATAAAATTTATCCCGTTTTCTCTCTCATCAATTTGCATAACTGGTGGCTGGAAATCCTGGTCAATTATGGAATTCCGGTCTTTACTGGATATGTTTTTCTTTATTTTAATGTGATCTACAACCTTTGGGCGATTCACAAACGACTGCGGGAGCGATACGAAAAAATGATTTGCGAATCGCTTTTGATGGGATGGGTCGGTTTTTCCATGGCAAGCATTACCTCCAGTTCGCTTGCGGGTTTTGCGCCACAATGGCTGTATCTGGGATTTATATTGGCGTTTATCAATTACTATGCTGGTCACCCGAGTCGTTCATTGCAAACGTCAAGTTGAGAATCTGGCCAAAATCCACCACCAACATTTTATGTTGATTGAATTTACAGCATAAGCAGCGATTATTTTCCTATGGTGAGGTGAAAGAATAATTGCCGCAAACATACATCTTGCCAAGTTTTGCTCAAAGTTGGAGACTTTTGAAAAACTCATCATGCTGTCATTCCCTTGAAAAAGGGAATCCAGAATACTATTGATATTACTGGATTCCCGCTTTCGCGAGAATGACGTCCCGGTCCACTTTATGCAGTTTTGCAAAGCTCTCGTTGGTGATTTTGGCTGGAGAATTTACTGGTACTGAAGAATATGCCGATGGCTGCTGATTTGGACATCATTATTGTGAACTGGAATTCCGGAATTCAGCTTCGCGATTGTCTGCTATCCATCCGGGATTATGGCGCAGGACAGGTGCGTCAAATCATTGTGGTTGACAATGCTTCTGTGGATCATTCATTGAATGAAATCGAGTGCGTGGCGCATCCCGTTCCCACTAGGGTAATTTATAACACAGAGAATAAGGGATTTGCCAGGGCCTGCAATCAGGGAGCAGAACTCTCCCAAAGCAAATATCTGCTTTTTCTCAATCCCGACGCCCGATTGCTGAATAGCTCACTTTCCGCGCCGCTGGCTTTTCTGAATCAAAAGGAACACTCGAATGTGGGAATATGCGGAATTCAGTTGATCGACGAGACCGGACAGATTTGCCGCACATGTTCGCGTTTTCCATCTAGTCTCAGGTTTGCCTTTCAGGCTTTGGGTTTGTCGAAATTTCCCAGGCTGCAGTCATGGAATCACCAGATGGTGGAGTGGGATCATTCGGCGACGCTTGAGGTTGATCAAGTGATTGGTGCGTTCTTTTTTGTGCGTGCCGATTTGTTTCATGCGCTGAATGGGTTCGATGAGCTTTTCTTTGTTTATTTCGAAGAGGTGGATTTTTCCTATCGTGCCCGCAAGGCTGGCTATCGCAGCGTATATCTTGCCGATGCTGAGGCTTTTCATGCAGGCGGAGGCACGTCGCAGCAGGTCAAGGATGTCCGGCTCTTTTATTCCCTGCGGAGTCGTTTACTGTATGGTTTCAAGCATTTTTCTCTTAGCCAGGTTGTATTATTGCTCGTCGTTACACTGCTGATCGAGCCTGTTTCACGAGCAATATTTTCTCTTGCACGCGGTGGGATAGAGGATTTACGCAACACACTGAATGCCTATAGGATGCTTGGAAACGATTTGGGCTTTATCCTCAAGCAGGGCTTGCGCCTGTCATGAAGATTTTGCTTCTTTCCCGTTACAGCCGCCTGGGAGCTTCATCACGTTTGCGCTTTTTTCAGTATCTGCCCTTATTGCGGCAGGCGAGCATAGAATGTACCGTGCGACCGCTTGTTGACGATGTTGTTCTTTCAAATAAATACAAAACAGGTCATTATCCAATAACTGCTTTAATCCGGGCTTATGCAAACCGCATCAGAACAATAATGATGCGGCAGAGTTTCGATCTGGTCTGGATTGAGAAAGAAGCCTTGCCTTGGATGCCCGCGGAGTTTGAGTGCCGGTTGTTAAAGGGTGTACCGTATGTGCTGGATTATGATGATGCTCTGTTTCATGATTACGATTTGCATTCGTCACGTTGGGTTCGCCATTTTTACGGGCGAAGGCTGGATAGAGTTATGTCGGGCGCGTCTCTGGTTTTGTGTGGAAATGACTATCTTGCAAAGCGTGCAAAAGATGCCGGTGCGCCTGCTGTGGAGGTGTTGCCTACGGTAATTGATTTGGACCGCTACCCATCTTCGAATGAAATTTCGTCCGTGCATGGTGCGCCACGAATTGTCTGGATTGGTTCTCCTTCCACTGTGCAGTATCTCAAACTGATTTATCAACCTTTGTTGGAATTGAGAAAATGTTGCGCATTTACTCTGCGGATCATTGGTGCCCGGATAGAAATGCCCGGCTTGGATACGGAATATATCCATTGGAACGAAACGACGGAGGTATCCTCTATTCAAACCTGCCAGGTCGGGGTGATGCCCCTGTGGGATTCACCCTGGGAGCGTGGCAAATGCGGTTATAAGTTGATCCAATACATGGCATGCGCTTTGCCTGTGGTGGCTTCGCCCGTGGGAGTAAACCGTGAAATTGTGCAGGAAAATGTCAATGGTTTTCTTGCGGACGACGAGCGGCAATGGGTGGCGACGCTGGAAACTTTACTGGGGGATAAAGAGTTGTCTCAAAGAATGGGTTTTGCAGGCAGAAAACGGGTGGAAGAGGAGTATTGCATTCAAAAAACTGCTCCACGCTTGATCCAATATCTCAAATCCGTTAAGGAATACCGTTAAAATGTGCGGCATAGTGGGTTTTTGGGGCCGTCAAACGGGCAAAGCATCCGGGAAAAGTATCCAAGATATTCTTTCCAGTATGACTGCGGCGCTTATCCATCGTGGTCCGGATAGCGAGGGATTCTGGTTGGATGAAATGACGGGGCTGGCATTGGGGCATCGCCGTTTGTCGATTCTTGATCTTTCCCCTGCCGGTCATCAACCGATGATTTCGGCGTGCGGGCAGTATGTGCTCATATTGAATGGCGAGATTTACAACCATCCCGATTTACGGTGTGAGTTGACTTTTAGCGGAAAGGCGCCAGCCTGGAAAGGTCATGCCGACACGGAAACCTTGCTAGCCTGTTTTTCAGCCTGGGGTGTTGAACGCACTTTACAAGCTTCGGTGGGGATGTTTGCCTTGGCCCTGTGGGATAGGCAGAACCGAATATTGACCCTTGCCCGCGACCGTTTTGGTGAAAAACCTCTTTATTATGGCTGGCAGGACGGGACACTGTTTTTCGGCTCCGAACTGAAAGCTATAAAAGCTCATCCTGCTTTCCAGGCAAAAATCGAGCGAGATGCCTTGACACTGCTTATGCGGTACAATTGCATTCCCGCACCTTACAGTATCTATCAGAACATTCACAAACTGATGCCTGGCCATTATTTGAGCATTCCATTTTCTGATGGTCATCCGGTGCAGTCGTCTGTCCCCCGGGCCTGGTGGCGTTACAATGACGTTGTATCCGGGGGATTGGCCAATCCCCTGGTCTGTTCGGATGACGAGGCCATTTCCGCTCTGGAGGATAAGCTTTCCGCATCAGTGCGCGCACAAATGCTTGCAGATGTTCCGGTAGGCGCGCTTCTCAGCGGGGGGATAGACAGCAGCACGATAGTTGCTTTGATGCAGGCTCAGAGCAGCCGGCCGGTTCGCACCTTTACCATTGGCATTCACTCTGCCGACAATGAAGCGGATTATGCAAAAGCCATTGCCACTCATCTGGGAACCGAACATACGGAACTCTATGTCCGCTCAGAAGATGCGCTTGCCGTTATCCCTAAATTACCTGAGCTTTACTGCGAGCCGTTCAGTGACAGTTCCCAAATTCCCACATTTCTGGTTTGTCAGATGGCCGGGCGGCAAGTTAAGGTGGCTTTAAGCGGGGATGCGGGAGATGAAGTCTTTTGTGGCTATAATCGATATTTGTCCGCGCGCCGGGTTTGGAAAACCATGAACTATATGCCCGCATGGTTGCGCCGCATGGCTGCTGCTGCCCTTTGTGCATGTGCGCCGGATACTTGGGACAAATGGTTTTCCTTTGTCCGTCCTCTGCTGCCAAAAGATATGCGTCTGGCTGCTCCCGGCTATAAAGCGCACAAACTGGCCGATGTCCTGACGCTGAAGGACGATCGGGCATTTTATCGTTATTTGACGAGCCACTGGCAGAATCCTCAAGACCTGGTCGTTGATGCGGAAGAACCACAAACGTTGCTGACCGATCCGGCTGCTTGGCCGAAAACCGACCGTTTTGAGCATTGGATGATGGCCATGGATGCACAAACCTATCTGACCGATGATATTCTTGTGAAGGTTGACCGTGCCGCGATGGCCAATAGTCTGGAGACGCGCGTTCCGATACTTGATCATCGCTTGATTGAGCTTGTCTGGCGCATCCCCCTGCGGCAAAAAATTCGTGATGGCCGAGGAAAATGGCTGCTGCGGCAAATTCTATATCGGCATCTGCCGAAAGATTTGATGGAACGGCCCAAAATGGGGTTTGGCATCCCCCTTGATTTCTGGTTACGCGGCCCGTTGAGAGATTGGTGTGAAAACCTGCTGAATGAAAATCGGTTAAGGCAGGAAGGCTACTTTCAACCGGCTTTGATTAGAGGGATGTGGGCGGAGCATTTATCCGGAGAAAAAAACTGGTGTTATCATCTCTGGGATGTGCTGATGTTTCAGGCTTGGCTTCAAAATGAATAAAATGAGGCAATTTTGAAAATGGATGATCCGGCAAAAGGCAAACAGATGTTCATAAATATCTGGTATTTGCCGACCGTATTCCTTCTGTGTTGTCTGGCGGTCTTGCTGTTCGTTCCGAATCTTATGGCGCGGACGGATTCTTCATTCAATCCGGGAGCCGTTAGCGAAGTGATGAACGGTACTCGCGCGGAAGCAAACGCCGCATGGTGGGGATTTCATGAGATGGATTCGACCCACGCGTTGCAGGCCGCAATCAGCTCAAAAGCAAAGAAAATCATTGTTCCCAACATGGGGAAACCATGGGTTGTTGAACCGATCATTCTGGAATCCGATAAAGAAATTATCTTTGAAAAAGGCGTCATCGTTTTAGCAAAGCCCGGAAAATTCCATGGTTCAAGAGATTCATTATTCAGCGCCATCAATAAGAAAAACATTATCATTCGGGGATACGGTGCCGAATTGATCATGAGAAAACAGGATTATGCCCAGGCGCCTTACAAAAAAGCGGAATGGAGGCACTGTCTGTCTTTTGAAGGATGCCGGAATATTAAGGTATTCGGTCTGCGGTTGGCCAACAGCGGAGGTGATGGTATTTATATCGGCCGCGGCATTGGGAAGGCAAGTTCTTCCTCTACCGATCAAGTTCATATCAAGGATGTGATTTGCGACAACAACTACCGCCAGGGGATCAGCATCGTCAGCGCGTCAAAATTGCTGATTGAAAACAGCATTTTTCAGAATACGTCAGGCACTTCTCCGCAGGCGGGCATTGATTTTGAACCGGACAAGCCCGATGAAATCCTGACCGACTGCATAGTGAGAAACTGCATCAGTCGCGACAATGCCGGAGTTGGAATAAGCATGCTGTTGCAGCGTTTCAATAAAGATTCCCGGCCTGTATCCATAACCATTGAAGGGTGTCGGGCATTCGGAAACAAAAGGGGCGCTTTTGTTATTACGGGCAAAGAGAGCGAAAAACTTGCCGGACCTCTGAGAGGATCGATTAATTTTAAAAATTGCGACTTGGATGGCCACATCAGGCAAAATAATGTGGAAATGCTGGATATTCAATTTGAATCGGGAAAAGAGAGACTGGGGGAAAATAAATAATGAAACGATATGATGAGGTGAAAGAAGATCTTTTGAAAAGGGCCGCCACTTGGCTGATTACTGGTGTTGCAGGCTTTATCGGATCGAATTTATTGGAGGCCTTGCTGAAATTGGACCAAAAGGTTGTCGGTCTGGATAATTTTTTAACGGGACACATAAAAAATCTGCAAGATGTCGAGTCTTGTGTCTCATCCGGGCAATGGCGGAATTTTTCATTTATTGAAGGTGATATTAAGAATTTGGCGATTTGCCGACAGGTGTGCGAAGGAGTGGATTATGTGCTCCATCAGGCGGCGCTGGGGTCCGTTTCGCGTTCTATAGAAAATCCTATTGCCACCAATGATAATAACCTGGTGGGATTTTTAAATATGATTGTTGCAGCAAAAGATGCCCATGTTAAGCGCTTTGTCTATGCCACGTCGAGCTCGGTATATGGCGATCATCCGGAATTGCCGAAGATTGAAGATCGGGTGGGGCGTCCTCTGTCACCTTATGCTGTGACAAAAAAGATGAACGAGATCTATGCGGATGTCTTTGCGGCAGTTTATGGGTTTAATACCATCGGTCTTCGTTATTTCAACGTTTTCGGCCCTCGTCAAAATCCGAACGGCCCCTATGCTGCTGTCATTCCGAAATGGTTTTCAGCCTTGCGAGACGGGCAGAATATCCATATTAACGGTGACGGACAAACAAGCAGGGATTTTTCCTATGTGGACAATGTGGTGCAGGCCAATATTCTCGCGGCATGCGCGACAAACGAAGAGGCATTCAATCAAGTCTATAATATCGCCTACGGCGACCGGACCACTTTGAACGAACTTTTTCATTTGATCAGAAACAAAGTGGCGGAAACCTATCCGTCCGCCATGACCGTCCAGCCGGAATATCGGGATTTTCGTCCCGGGGATATTCGTGATTCCTTGGCCAATATCGATAAAGCAAAGATATTGTTAGGTTATGATCCTCCGGTTTCGGTCGGTGCCGGCTTGGAAAAGGCGGGCAAATGGTACTTGAATGACTGACAAGACCGTTAATCTTCCGAAAGAGGAGAGATAGTGGTTCTTTCCACAGTGCGCAAACATGGATGGATATGCAAGCCTCATCCTTGAATGAAAACGGTGTAATGGATTTCTTGGGGAAACTGTTTGAGTAAAGTTGTTGTAATAGGCGCTTTGCCGGAATCTCTGCTGAATTTTCGCGGTGAGCTGCTCAAAGAGCTGTTAATGGCGGGGCATGAAGTCATTGCAATGGCGGATGCGGAAGAGGTGTCGGTCGTGAGTAGGCTCTCTGCGATGGGGGTAAGTTTTCGTGCTTATCCTGTTGAGCGTAATGGTCTGAATCCTTTGGCAGATTTAAAAACTTTTCTTGTCCTGCGCAAATTATTTCAAGAATTACAACCGGATGTTGTACTTTCCTATACGATTAAACCTGTTGTTTGGAGCGGTATGGCCTTAAAAGGAATTTCCGGGACAAGGTTTTATGCGCTGATTACAGGCCTGGGATTTGTTTTTCATGAAGGACATGGTTTCATGTATCAAGCTGTTACCAGGCTGGCAAAAAGTCTTTATCGCTTTTCACTTTCCAGAGCATGCCGGATAATTTTTCAGAATCCGGATAATCGAGATTTTTTTATCTCAAAAAAAATCATCGATCGGAATCAAAGTGCGCTGGTCAGCGGATCAGGTGTTATGCTGGATAAATTTACGGTTGCACCGCTTCCAGATCAGGGGATTGTTTTCCTGACTATCGGGCGCCTTCTTGGTGGCAAAGGTTTTCGGGAATATGCGATGGCGTCCCACCTGGTGCGGAAGCGTTATCCGGACGCTGTTTTCAGAATCGTTGGACCGACGGATCCTTCGCCTGACGGAATTTCCTTTGACGAAGTGCAACAGTGGCAAAATGAGGGGACTATTCAATATTTAGGTGAAACGAGGGATGTTCGACCCTTTATCGCCGCCTGTCACGTATATGTGCTGCCTTCCTACCATGAAGGTATGCCGCGCACAGTTCTGGAGGCCATGGCCATGGGGCGTCCGATTTTGACAACGGATGTTCCGGGTTGTCGCGAAACCGTTGTGTCGGGAGAAAACGGTTATCTTGTTCCCAAGGCTGACGCCGGAGCATTGGCTGAGCGAATGATGTGGTTTATTGAAAATCGGAATCAACTGGAGCGCATGGGACGGGCAAGCCGCAGCATGGCGGAAGAAAGGTTTGATGTCCGCAAAGTTAATGCGAAGATCCTTCGCATCATGGGATTGGGAGGTTCGTGACCTTGAATCTTGCGGGGATGCGGCCGGCATGCACGATATTGTTCATTACGCATTCTTCGGGCCTGTATGGTGCCGAGCGCTGCCTACTGGATCTTGTTTCCGGTCTGCCAAAGCGGATTCGGCCGGTCGTGATGGCGCCAGGGGCGGGACCGCTTGTCGATAAACTGAAGGAAAAAGAAATCGAGATTTGTCTCATTCCCTTCCGGGGGTGGTGGCATCGGAAATACCGGATCAAGTGTGTTCAGCGCATCTTTCTTAATATGGTTGCTTTAGGGAGGATGACCGCCGAATTTCGCAGAAGAGAAATCAATCTGGTCTATTCCAACAGCCTTTATTCCCCGGTCGGAGCGATCTTTGCGCGCATGCGATCGCTTCCCCATATCTGGCACGCGCATGAACTTGCCGCTCTGCATGACGGCATGAAATTTGACTTCGGCGAAAAATACGCGATGGAATTTGTCGATAAGCGCTCCGGCGCCGTCATCTGCAATTCCCATGCTCATCAAAATAACTTGTCCGAATGGATCGCAGCAACAAAAATCAAAATGGTTTACAATGGGATTGCTCCGGAAGATTCTGCGTCTGTCCGGGAAGGCTTCCGGAAGAGGGTCCGGAGAAACGAAACCACGATATTGAATATCGGGAGCATCACGGAAAACAAGGGACAAATGGACGCGATTCTGGCGTTGCAGGAGCTTTTGAAGAACGGGCAAAAAGCAAGATTGATTCTTTTGGGCGACGGTGACAGCGAATATGGCAAATATCTGAAGAAGATAGCAGGCGGATTGCCTTGCAGAGAGTCCGTAAAATGGGAGGGCTTTCAGGAGAACACGCAAAAATATCTGCAGGAAGCCGATGTGCTGATTGTCTGCTCCAAGCTGGAAACATTCGGCAGGTCGGCTGTGGAGGCCATGGCTGCCGGCTGTCCCGTCGTTGCCTCGAAAACCGGCGTCATTCCGGAAATCATCGAAGACGGCGTGAATGGGTTTACTTATCATCATGGAGATTATCGGGAATTATCCGCTAAAATAAGATTGTTGATGCAGGATGAGGAGCTCCGGTCGCGAGTTTCCGAAAATGCCTATGAAACCTATTTGAGAAATTTTCAGCTTCGCGATTATGTCCATCATGTAGTAGAGATCATAGACGAAACCAGGCAGGCGCGATGCCGCGAAACCTTGGGGCCATGCGCATGAACCGCAGAAGACTATTCGATTTGCTGCTGACTGTTCCCGCTGTCATACTACTCCTGCCCTTAATGACGATTCTTGCTCTTTGCGTGAGAATGCTGCTCGGTTCGCCAGTCCTGTTCTGCCAGGAAAGGCCCGGTTTCAGAGGAAAACCATTCCGGCTGTATAAATTTCGCACGATGACGGATGCACGGGGCGCAAGCGGTGAATTGCTGCCGGATGACTTGCGTTTGACACGCTTTGGTCGGTTTTTGCGCAGCACAAGCCTCGATGAATTGCCGGAACTGATCAATGTGCTGAAAGGTGATATGAGCCTTGTTGGTCCCCGGCCGCTTTTAATGCAGTACCTGGAACGCTACACGCCCGACCAGGCAAGAAGACATGAAGCAAAACCGGGAATTACCGGCTGGGCACAGGTCAATGGCCGCAACGCCATTACCTGGGAAGAGAAGTTTTCACTGGATGTCTGGTATGTCGATCATCAATCTTTCTGGCTGGACATCAAAATCATTTTTATGACCATCTGGAAGATTTTTAAACGCGAGGGCATCAATCAGGCGGGACAGGCGACGATGGAAGAGTTCAAAGGAAAAACATTGTAAGGGCAGGATATCTAAATGACCTTGACTGTAATAATATAATGCTGTAAATTAAACGACCATGAGCGATAATATACAGCTTTATCGAGTATTGAAGGGCAGGCTTCCTGATAACAATAAACGGCGCTTGCTGCTTTTAACCGGTGCCCGTCAAACCGGCAAGACAACCCTTGCCAAAAACAAATATCCGAATTTGCGTTATATTAATCTTGATGCGCCGGAAAATCGCGAAGTGGTCAGGAACATGGCCTCTTCTTTCTGGGCGTCGGATATCGGTCCCGCCGTGTTGGATGAAGCTCAAAAAGAGCCTGTTATCTTTGATAAAATTAAGTTTGCCTATGATGATGGGGCGCTTCCGTTTTCCGTGCTGCTGGGGTCCAGTCAGATCCTTCTTTTGAAAAAAATTCGGGAATCATTGGCCGGTCGTATTTCAATTTTTGAAATTTGGCCGCTGATGATGAGCGAGATTTTTAATCAGAATCAAGAACCTCCGCCATTCCTGCCGCTGGTTGATGACCTGTTTTCCCCAATGAATTTAGACGAAATTTTCGGAAATCAACCATCCGTTTTGCTGACCGATGAAGATGCATTGCGACGAAAAGCCCAGAACCACATTCTGCGGTGGGGCGGGATGCCGGCCTTGCTGTCATTGAATGAATCTGAACGTTTTCAGTGGCTTAAAGATTATGAATACACCTATCTTGAAAGGGACATTGCCGATCTTGCTCGTTTGAATGATCTGATGCCCTTTAGAAAGTTTCAGCGTCTGGCTGCGCTTCGTTCCGGTTGTTTATTAAACTATTCGGAACTGGCGCGGGATGGCGCGGTCAGTATGGATACGGCTCGGCGCTATCTTGAATATTTGAGCCTTTCGTATCAGACATGGTTTTTACCGCCTTATCATGCCAATTTGACCAGCGCGGTTATCAAAACGCCCAAAATATACTGGCTTGATGTCGGTTTGATCCGTCAATTGACCGGTGTTCGTGAAGTGGTGTCTGGAGAGCTTTACGAATCCATGGTGGTTGCCGAGCTTGTCAAGTGGAGAAAAACGATGGCCTGCGACGGAGAATTGAGTTTTTATCGCACACGCTCCGGCTTGGAAGTGGATGTTCTTTTGGAATCATCGACCGGCGTTGTCGGCATGGAAATTAAATCGCGTTCTATTCTGGCGTCTAAAGATACCCGGGGATTAAAGGAAATCGCTTCCATTCTTGGCGACAAATGGCGTGGCGGCGCGGTGATCTATTCCGGCAACGAACTCAAGCGCCTTGACGAGCCCTGCATCTGGGCGGTTCCGTCTCACAGGTTGTTCACGGCTAACGTTCAAAGGTTTTAGGAGGTTACAGGTTTCATTCATGGAAGAAAGATTTGAAAACTGGCAATATCCGGAAATCGAAGAGGGGAAACCAACGCGTTATAACTGGATCGTTCAGAATGTGCGTGGATTGAAACTGGGCTACAAGACAGATATCGGCGCTTTCAGTTATATCAATGCAAAAAGCTCAGTTATTATTGAGGATTTTGTGCAAGTCGGCTCGCATTGTTCCCTTTATTCCATTTCGACAATTGATGAAAAAGAGGGGCCGGTCATTTTAAAGAAAGGATGCCGGGTGGGTAGTCACAGTGTTGTGATGCCGGGTGTGACAATCGGGGAAAATGCCGTTATCGGAGCGTTTAGTTTTGTAACGCAGAATGTCCCCTCTGGAGAAACCTGGGCCGGTGTGCCGGCGCGACTTATCAAGAAATGATAAATTTGGTGAATTTTATCTCTAATCGATGATCAGATTAAACGAGGCAGCAATTGAACTTTACGAAATGGCTTAGGAATCGGCTGTTAACCAATTTCACGACCAGAGGTTTTCTGGTCCGCGTGACGGCGGACCTTTTTTTGAGCAATTTTGCCTTTTTACTGGGTGTGATGTTTACGGTCTTTTTCTGGGTTTTTACATGGAGAGAGACGCCCCAGACATTTTTTGATCGTGTCATTGTTGGCGCTTGGCTTGTAAATATACCATTACTGACTTTTTGCTGTTTATTAGGTTATATTGTGACCGGCCTTTACCTGAATTCCAGGTATAGCAGTGAACTGAAAACAATTCTTTTGGTCAGCCGCGCGGTTGGCCTTGCTTTCTTCTTGTTTTTGTTAATTATTTTTATTACGGAACGTTTCATGCCGCGCAGTACGCTTGTGATGACCTTCATTTTTATGTTTGTTCTGATTTTGGCCGCACGTTTGTTTTGGCATGTTTTTTCCCGCCATTATCATATTGCACCTGCAAAGGCTGTCCATCAAGAGAAAGATAAACTTGGAAAGGAGTTGGTTGTGCTTTCACAGCAGGACGGATGGATCAAGCTCGAAGGCGCTTTGTCGGATTCTCCCTGGCCTTATTTTGAAATAGATGAAATATCAGCAGTTTCCAATGTTTTAAGAAGCGGTAAAGTCAATCAGTGGACTGGAAAAGAAGTGGAAGAATTTCAGGAAGAATTTGCCGCCTCTTGCCGGGTAAAGCATGCGATTGCTCTCGCTAATGGAACTTTGGCGTTGGAACTGGCTTTGAAGGCCATGAAAATCGGACCCGGTGATGAAGTTGTGGTAACGCCGCGGACCTTTATTGCTTCGGCCAGTTGCGCCGTTCTGCAGGGGGCAACGCCGGTTTTTGCGGATGTGGACCGAAACAGCCAGAATATAACTGCCGACACTGTCCGCAAGGTCATTACACCACGGACCAAAGTCATTATTGCCGTTCATCTGGCGGGATGGCCTTGCGACATGGATCCCCTGATGGCGCTTGCCGATCAGCACGGTTTGAAGGTTATCGAAGACTGTGCCCAGGCACACGGCGCTATGTATAAGGGGAAACCGGTCGGCTCTTTTGGTCATGCGGCGGCTTTTTCTTTCTGTCAGGATAAAATTATGACCACAGGGGGCGAAGGAGGCATGCTTTTGACCAATGATGACGACATCTGGTCTTTTTCCTGGTCTTACAAGGATCACGGAAAGAGTTACGATGCGGTTTATTGCCGTTCGCATCCCCCGGGATTTCGCTGGCTTCACGAATCTTTCGGCACAAACTGGCGGATGACGGAAATGCAGGCGGCGATCGGCCGCAGGCAGCTTCAAAAACTTCCGGGCTGGGTGCAGATCAGACGGCGAAACGCCGATATTTTGACCAAAGGCTTTTCCGGAATGGATGCTTTCCGTCTGACCATCCCCGAAGCGGGTATTTATCATTCCTATTATAAGTATTATGTTTTTCTTCGGCCGGACAGGCTCAAATCGGGCTGGGATCGCAACCGAATCATTCAAACCGTTATGGAACAGGGAGTGCCCTGCTTTTCCGGAAGTTGCGGTGAAATCTACCTTGAAAAAGCGTTTGATGAAGAAAATAACGGCAAGCGTCCTTCCCAACGCTTGTCCGTAGCCAGAGAACTGGGTGAAAACAGCCTGATGTTTCTTGTGCATCCCACTCTGTCGGAAAACAATATGCAGAGCATGGTAAATGTGGTAAAGGCGGTCATGCGTGAATCGACCGGATGATTTTTGAAAATTCGATATTTACTTAAAAAATCAAAATGATCAATTATATGGATAGCTACCAAAGAATAGTCAAAGAATGCTTCTGGGATTTACAGATAACCTCCGTGGATATTCATGAGATTCTATCAGGCAACGATACAGGAAAAAAAAAGTTGCTTTTTGAAAAGATACTGCACAACAGCACACGGTTATTTAAAGACATCTCACTTTTTTCCAGGGAAGACATGGAGATGATTTGTAAAGACTTAAAGATTCCTCAATTCAACAACGCCTTCATCGCGAGGCGTAAAAATATGGTGGATGTTTATTTTTTTAATAAGCAGTTAACCGTGGATGAATTACGATGGCCGACTTAGATTACCAAAGATTTTATGAGCTTCAGGATAGAGTGCTGGAGGTCGTTTTTGCTGTGGAGAAAGAGTTTTATCTAACCGGCGGCACATGTCTTGGCAGGTTTTACCAAGCCAAACGCTACTCGGACGATCTGGATTTTTTTGCCAATGCCTCTCCCCGCTATGCCTTTGCCATTAGAAGAATAAAACAGGCCCTTGAAAAAAAATTTGATCTGGTGATAGAGGTCGAAGGAAAGGATTTTAATAGATTTAGAATAGACCACCTGTTGCGCGTTGATTTTGTTAACGATTTGGCTGAACACCATAAAGACATCATTGTTACCGACAAAGGATATTTGATAGACAATGTTGAGAATATTCTCAGCAACAAACTGACCGCAATTATTGGCAGGGATAATCCCAAAGATATTTTTGACATCTATCTCATTGCCAGGTTTTATTCCTTTTCATGGCAGGAAATGTTGGTTTCAGCTCATAAAAAAGCTGTTTTTACCGATGAAGAATTGATCGTTCGGCTTAAAAGTTTTCCTCCCTGTCTGTTATCCAGTATTAAACTCATCGATGCGGATTTTTTGCAGGATTTTGACGCAGAATTTTCCCGGATCGTGCAGGCGATAGCCCAGACAGCGCTGGAGAAGTAGGGAAAGGTGGATGCCCCTGAAAATTTTTAAAACGCTCATTTCATAAGGGTAAGAAAGAAAGCAAAGTCTAAAACGAATTGAATGAGTTTTTTAATAAGCAGTTAACCGTGGATGAATGACGATGGCCGACGTAGATTCCCTGAAGTTTATAAGATTCTTAATATATTGATATTTTAGCAAATAGAGCAAGGAAATATGATGAGTATTATTGAAAGAATTACATCCCGGCAGGCCCGGGTGGGCGTTATCGGACTGGGCTATGTTGGGTTGCCACTGGTTATTGAATTTTGCAAAGCCGGCTTTCCGGTTACCGGCTTTGATGTTGACCCGGCAAAAGTAGAAATGCTTGGACAGGGGAAAAGCTATATTCGGCATATCGAATCATCTTCTTTTGCACCTTTTCTGAACAATAAATTCAGAAACCAGGAAGCAAATGCTCTGATGGTTACTACGGATTTTTCGGGACTTGCCCAGATGGATTGCATTATCATCTGTGTGCCGACGCCGCTCAATATCAACCGTGAACCGGACATGAAATATGTTTTCAATTCCACACGGAGCGTTGCAAAAAGCCTGCGTAAGGGACAGCTTATCGTTTTGGAATCCACCACCTATCCCGGAACAACCGACGGCGACATGAGGAAAATTCTGGAAGAAACAGGGTTGAAAGCAGGCAGCGATTTCCACCTGGCTTTTTCTCCGGAAAGAGAAGACCCCAATAACCGCGATTTCAGCGTCCGCACCATTCCCAAAGTTGTCGGAGGTTATACGGAAGCCTGTCTTGGGGCGGCAAAAGCGCTTTATGATTGTATTGTCAACCGGACGGTACCGGTTTCTTCCACCCGAGTAGCTGAATCGGCTAAACTTCTGGAAAATATATACCGTTCTGTAAACATCGCCCTGGTCAATGAACTGAAAATGCTTTTCGACCGGATGGGTATCGATGTCTGGGAAGTCATTGAAGCCGCAAAGACAAAACCATTCGGGTTTCAGGCTTTTTATCCCGGGCCGGGGCTGGGTGGCCACTGCATTCCCATTGATCCTTTTTATCTGACCTGGAAAGCCAGAGAATACGAATTCCGAACTCGATTTATTGAATTGGCTGGAGAAATCAATACCTCCATGCCGGATTATGTTGCGTTTCAAGTGATGAAAGTTTTAAACAGGCACGGAAAATCAGTGAAAGGATCAAAAATTCTGGTGCTGGGTCTGGCCTACAAGGCCAATGTTGACGATTACCGGGAGTCTCCCAGTTTCCACCTGATTGAAAAACTGGAACAAATGGGTGCGGAAGTTTACTACAACGATCCTTATATTCCTGAAATCGAAATGACCCGGGAATATGCCAAATATGCCGGACGAAAATCCACAAAAATCAGCGCTGATTTCGACCTTTTCCTGATTTCGACCGCACATGATGAATACAAATCCATCAACTTCCGCGCGCTGGGTGTCCCTGTTGTGGATACCCGCAATATTCTTCATGAAAAAGACGAAGATAAATTTTTCAAGGCATAAAATAATTTTAACCTGATTATCAAAAATTATGCTGAAGAATCACTCGCAATTTAAGAAAGTTTAGGGCTGACTTCGGCCTTCTGAGAGTCGGATCAGATCCTGAAAGACTGAACAGGGGGTAAATTTATGAAAAGTTTATTAGTTACAGGCGGTTGCGGATTTATTGGATCAAACTTCGTCCGTCACATCCTGCAGCAGCATCCTGATGGCAAAATCATTAATCTGGATAAGCTGACCTATGCCGGTAACCCCGGCAATCTGACCGATATGGAAAAAAACTCCCGGTATCGCTTTGTAAAAGGCGACATTACGGACAGTGGTTTGGTCCGGCAAATCTTTGCCGAAGAGCAAATCGATACGGTTGTGCATTTTGCCGCCGAATCTCATGTCGATCGCAGTATTACGGGCCCTGCGGAATTTGTTCAAACCAATATCGTTGGCACCTTTACGCTATTGGAGGCCGCACGGGAAGCGTGGATGAAAGAGGAACAAGGATCTGCAAAAGGGTATCGCTTTTTGCACGTTAGCACGGATGAAGTGTACGGCTCGCTGGGAGAAACCGGCGCGTTTCAGGAAACCACCCCCTACGATCCCCGGTCGCCTTATTCGGCCAGCAAAGCGTCATCCGATCACTTGGTCAGCGCATACTTCCACACCTATGGGCTGCCGACACTGATTACCAACTGTTCCAACAATTACGGCCCCTACCAGTTTCCGGAAAAACTCATTCCCCTGGTCATTAACAACGCCTTGCAGGGAAAGGCGCTGCCCGTTTACGGTGACGGTAAAAATGTCCGCGATTGGCTGTATGTTGTCGATCACTGCGAAGCCATCCTCACTGTTTTACAGAAAGGCAGAATCGGCGAAACCTACAACATCGGCGGCAACAGCGAAAAACGGAATATTGAAATCGTTCACACCATCTGTGACATTCTAGATGAAAAGGTTGGGCTGCTGCCAGACGGAAAAAGCAGGAGATCGCTTATCACCTACGTCAAAGACCGGGCCGGGCACGACCGACGCTACGCTATCGACGCTACCAAAATTCGCAACGAACTGGGCTGGACCCCGGCAGTAAACTTTGCCGACGGCATGCACAAAACCATCGAGTGGTATTTGGAAAATAAGCCCTGGATCGATTCCGTAACTAGCGGAAGCTATCGGGAATATTATGAAAAGATGTATGGAGGAAGATAGGTAAGAGGTGATAGGTCATGGGAAATGGGTATAATGATAAAGGAGATTGCTGATGACGATCAACGAATTGATTTTTTTAATAGAAGAAGATCCTGAAGGTGGATATAGTGCAAAGGCGCTCGGGCAATCAATTTTTGTTCAAGGCGATACCTTCGAAAGCCTGAAAAGCAATATAAAAGAGGCTCTTGAATGTCATTTTGATAATAAAGAAGATATACCCAAAATAATAAGACTGCATATGGTTCATGACGAGATGTTTGCCTATGCCTAAGATACCCAGGGACATTTCCGGAAGGGAGCTGGCAAAACTTCTAAGTAGCTATAAATATGAAGTTGTACGCGAGTCAGGCAGTCATATCCGGTTGGTTTCAGTATATCAAAACAAGAACTCATAAATGAACTATTCAAATAGCCTTCACTGTTTAATGCTTAAGGCCATTTTTAATAACCCATGACCTATCACCCATTACCCCAAACAGGAGTTTAATATGACAGGCATCCAAAAAGGAATCATTCTGGCCGGTGGAGCGGGAAGCAGGCTTTATCCCCTCACTCTGGTGGCCAGCAAGCAGTTACAACCGGTTTATGACAAACCCATGATTTACTATCCGCTAGCCACGCTGATGATGGCCGGGATCAACGACATTCTGATTATTTCCACACCACAGGATACGCCGCGTTTTGAAGCCTTGTTGGGAGACGGAAGCCGCTGGGGGATGAAACTTTCTTATAAAGTTCAACCGGAACCAAAAGGCATCGCCCAGGCTTTTTTAGTGGGAGAGGAATTTATTGACGGCAATCCCGTTTGTCTGATCCTTGGGGACAATATCTTTTACGGCAAGATGGATCTTTATAAAATAGTTCAGGAATTTCAAAGTGGTGCAACCATTTTCGGTTATTATGTAAATGATCCGGAGCGTTATGGCGTTGTGGAATTTAATGAAGAGGGCAAAGCCATCAGCATCGAAGAAAAACCCAAAAAACCAAAATCCAACTATGCTGTTCCCGGCCTGTATCTATACGATCAAGAGATTACCCAAATTGCCAAAAACATGAAGCCTTCGGCCAGAGGCGAGCTGGAAATTACAGATGTCAACATGGAATATCTGCGTCGGGGCGCACTGAACGTTGTGCCGTTGGGGCGGGGTATTGCCTGGCTGGATACAGGTACTCACACAAGTCTTCTGGAGGCCAGCCACTTCATTGGTACCCTGGAAGCCCGGCAGGGACTGAAAATTGCCTGTCTGGAAGAAATTGCTTATCGCATGCGCTTTGTGAACAGGGAGAAAATGAGGCAGGTGATTGAAGAAACCCCCAAATCAAGCTACC